>Ga0163159_1000656_pt1 | contig 40127 bp, 48 predicted proteins | sample BioMet9_FD_108702 | JGI IMG/M metagenome (GOLD analysis project Ga0163159, IMG submission 108702) | Microbial communities from bioreactor (seeded with sewage sludge) at Lawrence Berkeley National Lab, California, USA - Biofuel... | ecosystem: Engineered > Bioreactor > Anaerobic > Unclassified ... | reverse complement strand
GGGTGCCCAACGCCCTTTGTGGCCTGCGGAGAGGTAGCGAAGCGGCCGTAACGCGCTCGACTCGAAATCGAGTTAGGGGTTAATAGCTCCTACGTGGGTTCGAATCCCACCCTCTCCGCCATTGGTAAATAATTTGAGCTGGTTACAAATGTGACCAGCTCTTTTTTTATGCCCTGATTTTGGGTGTGCCTAGGGACAATTCGTGATTTCATTCGTGATACTGTCCGCAGCTCCTTGCAAAACAACACGATTCAGGCGTTTGCGCTTTTTAAAAAAAGGCTAAAAAAATAGGTAAATTATGCCTAATTAACTGACAAGAATGTGTGCAATCAGCCTGCAATCATTTGCAAATGGCTGCATAGAGTGCAGTGGTGCCTTTCTCTTCTTCGCCCCTGGCCCCGTAGATTTGCCTGCCCTTTGCGCAGGCTCTGGGATTGCACAGAAGCGTCAAAAAAACGCCGAAGGTTTGGGGCGGAGGAGTGCTTTTTTTCTGGGGGCGCGGCTGATCGGCGCGGCGGCGGGCAGAGGTCAGGCCCGGGCCCAAGGCGTGGCAAAAAGATGGGCGAGAGTGGCAAAAAAGCATGGGCAGAATGGAAATATAGGCCGGAAAATGGCTGAAGATATGAAAAAAGGCGGGATTTTCCCGCCTTTTTTGTGCTTTTTAGCGTGTAATTGCTGCCCTTCAGGGCATGGGGGCAACGGGCAGGCCTTCAGTCTGAAGGATGCAAGCCCCGATTGCGTAGGCCTGTTGGGGGGTGATGGCGTTGCCCAGCGCCTTGAGGCGCGGGATCCATGCTTTTGCCGTAGTGGTGTCTACTCTGCCGAGCAGGTGGGGCCGTGCGCCAGGCTTGTGCCCATCGGCAGCGTCCAGCCCTGGGGCGCTCCCATCATCCACTCGACAAATGACGGGTCGAGAAAATGCTTCGGCAGCCGAATCTTTTCTTGTCCGGTCAAACCGTATGCCAGCCCAAGCAAGTAAGTTCCCAGGTTTGTTGTAGTCGCCCAGGTTTGCCGCGAGCGCAGATAGCACAGGTAGTTTCCCCGCAGTGCGTGAACGGTGGGGGTAGGCAACAATGAAAACCCTTTCCCGATGGTGCGGCGCACCGCAGGATCCTGCGCCCAGCACCTGCCATTCCGCATCATACCCGATCGTGGCCAAGTCTTGCAGTACGCCCTCAACGCCGAGGGAGAGCAGGCCCGGCACGTTTTCCGCGATGATGTAGCGCGGCCGCGTTTCGTCAATGATTCTTTTGTACTCATGCCAAAGCCCGCTTCTGGAAGTTGAGGTTATGCCAGCGCGCTGGCCGGCGAGGCTTACGTCCTGGCAGGGAAAGCCCCCGCACAGAACGTCAACATGGGGCAACTGCGCCCCGGACAGGGTGCGTACATCGTCAAAAACAGGAACGCCGGGCCAATGCCTGCGCAGGATGGACTGGCAAAGGCCGTCCACCTCGCAGAAGTAACGGTGCTGGAATCCGGCCCAGTGCAGGCCCAGGTCGCACAGACCGGCACCTGAAAACAGGCTTCCTACTGTGAGCATACGCTTTTCCCGGTGGGCTCAGCGGCCTCGCGTTTGGGACAGTCAGTCCTCAGGGTGTTGTAGGTGCGGCAGCGCGGGCACTTGATGACCAGCAGGTCGACGTAGCCCTCGGCAAGTTTTTTGCCGCAGTGCTGGCAACGCAGCTCAGGCAAAGTATTTTGTGCAGATGGGGGAATATGGTGCATGAGGAGTCCGAAGCCTCTTGGGCGCGGCAGCCGTTGGCCGGTCTTTCCGGCTTACGGATGGCGACAGCCGCGCTATGGTGTTGGGGCTCGTGGCTCTCATGGGTTGTTACTTTATCCACCCACCGGGGTGCCGGTGGTGGAGCTGCCGGGCATGACGCCCGTATGGGTATGGCCGCGCAGGGAAACGTCCCCGGCGGTAACGTCATCGTCGGGGACGGACACGCCGCCGTTGCGCACGACAAAATTGCCGTAGAGCGTGGAGCTACCCGGGCCGCCGTTGTAGGCCTCGGTGGAGAGAACCCCCATGATTCTGACCACAGGCGCTCGTAGCAAAAGCTCTTGCGCGCTTTCGATAGTGACCTTGCCCTTGGCCTTGATGGTTTCCTCGCCTTCCACGGTTATGGTGTCGGCTCCCTGCACGGTCAGGCCACGGTTGCCAGCAATGTCGATCTGGCGGTTGCCTGTGACCTTGCTTGCGTGATCCTTGCCCACGGTTTCCTGTGCCGTGCCGGCAGTGGAGTGGGTGGAGTCGCCGCCAGCCGTGAGGTTGAGCGCGCCCAGGCTGCCCATATCTGCCCGCAGGCCTGCCACCAGGGTAAGCACCGTGCCGGCCTCAATGGTTTTGCAGCTGCCCACGCTTTCGGTGCTGTGGGCGGCTACGCTGCGGTTTTCGTTGCCCAGGTCGGCGCTGTAGTTCTCGGCCTTGACCGTGCGGCCCAGTGAGTTCTCGTTAATGTCTGCGGTGGTTTCGCGCCGCCAGTTGCCCTGGGCGTCCACTCGCTGAAAACTGGTGGGGCCCTGCTGCATGAGCACCTCGCCGCGCTCCAAAGCGGGCAGGCTTGTGCCCAGGGGGAAAATTTGCCGGATGATGGGGTGATCCTGCCGGCCATACGCAAAGCCGACCACGCACAACGCGCCGGCCTCGGGGAAGCTGAAAGTGCCACTCTCTTGCCCGCCGCCCACGCTCACGGGCAGCGGCACTGCGCTGTACTTGGGAAAGCTGGCGTCTGGCTCCATATCCGGCCCCAAGATTTCCAGATCCACGGCATACCGGGGGCGAAAGCGTTCGCTGGTGGCCCCCTCGGTGGGGGAATCGCCCGCCGCCAGCACCCGGGCGTAGCGATCCAGGTGCAGACCGCCCGCCAGCTCTGGCAGCAGTTCCATAATGATTTTTTTGATCATTTCGCGCATGGCTACACGTCCTCAAATCCCACGGTCATTTCATGCCCGGAAAAGCGCACCATGCGTATGCGCTGCCCGTTGAGCACAGCCCCCGGGCGCATGGTGGGCACGGCCGCAATTTTGCGGGCCGCGCTGCCGGCAGCGGTGAAAAATTCTTCCGCGATTGTGCCGGGCCTGTCTGGCCAGCGTGAATCTGCCCAGGAACCCACAAATATTTTGCCGTCGCCCTGGGCCTGCCAGTGGTAGTCGGTAATGCCAAAGATATCGCCAGCGCAGGCCAGCCCGTGAAATCCGCTGCCGTGCCCGTAAAAGGCCGGCGCTTTGACCGTGGCATAGGGTTGATCCGGCACGATAAATTCCAGCCCAGTGGTGGCGGCATACGCGCCGAGCACTTCCTTGAGGGTGGCGTGGCGTATGGCCAGGGGAATATTGCTGTCGAGCCTGGCCGAAGTTTCGCGGCAGAACATGCGGCGCTGCTGGCCGTCCACCCGCACCGTGCGTTCAATGTCGCCGGTGAAAAACAGGGTCATGCCGTCAGAATGCGCCCAGCCTAATGCCAGTTGCACCATGCCCGTGAGGGCGTCCGCCTGCTCGTCTGTGGCGCGCACCTGAAACACGGCCCGCCCCGGGCGGTTGTAGTAGAGGGCCACGTTCTCGTTGACCAGGCCATATTCCTGCCCATCGACCATAAGTTTTTTGCGTAGCCGCATGCCCTATCCCCACCAATCATTCAATTTTTTTAGCCCGCGTTGCAGAAAGTCCAGATCTTCCCCGGTGGATCCTTCCGGCGCTGCGGCAGCATCCACCTTACCACCGTTGTTCTGTTGGGCTGCAACTGCGGGGGTTGCTTCTCGGTCTTCTGCCATTTCAGACACAGACTTGTGTTCGCCCAGGCTGAAGGATAGCTCCCACATGGCGAGGCCTTCCTGTGGGTCAATCTTTACGTCGCCGGAAAAGCGCCCCTGACGCATGCCAGCAGCATTGGCAACCCGGTTGGTGATGGTGAACAGCCTGCCGTCGCCCTTGCTCGTGGCTTCGGCCAGGGCCATAAATTCAGTGAGTTTGTCCTCGTCCTTGAAGCGGATCTTGGTCTTTACCTCCAGCTTTTTTCCCTTTTTGCCTTTTTCCGCCTTGGACGTGCTGGAAGAATCGCCGCTGGCGTCCTCGTCCTTGATGGGCAGGGTGAGCGAGGCGGTCAGCCCAAAGCCGGGAACGGTGTAATCGTCGAGCAGCAAAAAGTCGGGCATGGCTGAATCCTATAGGCCGAAAAGTTCTTTGTAGTAGGCCACTTCGGCCCTGGTGCCGTACCACGAAAGCACGGTGCAACATTTGAAGCGCTCGTCGAGCGGCGGGGAAAGGCTGGCCAGGGCCTTGGCCGCCACGGCGGCGGCCCCGTCGATGTACACGCCGAACCAGGCAGAAAGATCCACCAGGGCCGCGAGCTCGTCGCCCACTGCGGCCAGCTCCTGCTGTGCCTGCTGCACCCGGGCCTGCTGGCGGCTGGCGAAACTGGCCATAACGTCAGAGGGTGCTTTGCCAGCTGCCTCAAGTCCTTCAGCCTGGGCCACCATGGTTGTCATGGCCCTGCTTGATCGGCGCGCCTGTGGCAACTGGCGCGGGGCAACCTTGCTCCACGGCGGGTAGGCTGGTGCTGCCGGGATGACAAATTTTGTTTGTTCCAGATCTGCCACCCCCCTGGCCCGGCGTTGCAGCTTTTGCAGCTCGGGCAGGGGAAAAGCCTTGTTGAGGCTGCCAAGCGCCCCCGCAAGGCTGGACTGATCCACTGCGGCGGTAAGCACCAGCACCAGGGCGGCGTCCATGTTTGTCACATCGTCAACGGTAAGCCCGCCCAGGCTTTGCGCCGTGAGCCGCAGGGCCTGCGCAGGTGTGAGCCATGCGGCCTCGCCCATGCGGCTGCCTACGCCGTACTGATACGGCGATACCTCGAGATAGTGCGCCGCGCCCTCCAGCGCCGTGGCAAGGCCTTGGCGTAGCTCGTCGGCTGAAGGCAGTTCTGGCAGATCCGGCAGCGGCGGCAGGGAGAGGTTGCCCAGATCCTCCAGCCCATCACTGATGGTTTGGCCCACGGCGGTGAGCGCGCCGCCAACACGCTCGGCCATGTCGGAAATGCTGGCGGGCTGGCGCAGTTGCAGGGGAGAGAAAGAAATTGTCATGCTGCCCCCAGTGCGTTGAACATATCAACCAAACTGCCCAGGCGTTTGCGGCCTTCTTCCGGCATAAGCGCATCTATGCCGCTAACAATTTCACGGGCAGCGGCGAGGGTGATAAATTCATTGCAGTTTTCAACGCGGATCCAGCGCCGATTGCGAAAACATTTTGTGGCCAGAGCCAGCCCGCCAGTATTAGCCGTGAGCCCTCTGCATACGCCGGGCAGGTATGTTTGCCAGCGCAGCAGCCCACTGGGCCCATCATCGTTCCAGGCTTGCCCGATGTGCGCAAAGATGTCGGCAATGGTTGTGCGCAGCCCCAGGCCCCATAAGCCGCCGCCCTGGGTAAATAGGCAATGTTCTGCGGCTATGCGCCCGCCTCTGTGCGCCCATCCGCCGAATGCCCGCACGTCGAAGGCGCGGCCCCAGTTGTGGATCCAGCAGCGGCGCATGGTCAGCTCTACGCAATCCTGCACTTCGGGGCAGCGGCGGCCAGATCCCATAATGACGCAATCTTCCATTTCCCAGTGGCCAAAGCGCATGTCATTGCCTGGGTGGTCGCCATTGCCAGCCAACACGGCCTTGATGCCGCCGAGGATCACGCAGCGTTGCAGGCGCACAATGGCCCCGTCCACGCCACTGATCACTTCATCCTGCTGGTCTGTGGGGCAGGAGCGAAAATCGAACACGCGATCGCTGATGATTGTGACAATCCCCGGGCCGCGCGCCGTGGCCCCGTCTTCCTTGGGCTTGTCTGGGCCTGTGCAGACCCCGCCCCTGATCTCGGTTGGCAGTGCGGTGGAAAACATTTTGCCCCCCCTAAACGGCGTAGCTGACAACGATGGCCTGCACGTCGGCGGTGGTGGTTGCGGCAGCCGCGGCTGCCAGCAGTTCGTCGCGGCGGGCGGTGTGGATAGCAAGCAGACTTGCGTAGCCTTCAGGATTTTCCGAGCGCCAGTCATATAGAGCCGAAGCGACCTCAAACGATGAAGGCGGAGTACCCACGCTGGGCATGGTAAGGCTTGCGGCCATAGCTGCATTAAAGGCCGAAGATATTTCCGCCTGCTTTGTAATCAAGACCTCAGTAAGGGACAGTGGGGACGGTTGGATCGCAGGGTGCGCTGTATTCCAGTCTTCAATGGTGGCATAGCCAGTAGGGCAAGTATCCCAAACTTCGAGATTACCATTGGGGCTATAAAATTCAGGCATTGTTATTCTCCGTATATTTCAATAATCACAGCACCGTTCCCACCTTTCCCACCATTGCCACTATTATTGACATCGGGGTATGTCGGTGTGGTGTAATCTCCGTCCTCAGCACCTCTGCCGCCGATACCTCCCCAAGCCGCCCCGGCATCTCTTGCCCCTTCTTGCCCCGCTCCACCACCTCCTCCGCCGCCATATGGATAAATCAACGTTGCGCCATTACCGCCATGTCCAGGCTCTCCACTGCCAGAATAGTTTCCCCCTCCAACCCCGTGCCCAGCCCCCCTGGCGCCAAAACCAGGCATTCCGCCCACAGAGCTTTTTCCAGCGCCATCTCCCGTGCCAGCCTCGCCAGCATATGCAGCTGAATATGTTGATCCTCCGGCTCCACCTGCGCCGATCACAATTGGGTAAAGACTCTCTACCTGAAGTTTTACATACTCAATAACTACACCCCCAGCCGCGCCACCTCCGCCGCCACACCCTGCGCCCTGGACATTCCATGTTCCACCGCCCCCCCCCCCACCGCCCCCGATAGCTGTATAACCAAAGGCCATAGTAGATCCCCCGCCTGTGCCACCAGAGCCGCCACGAGCAAGCCACGTGCTGCCACCTTTGCCGCCCCCGCCCCCACCGCCAATAAGCGTCACCCTTGCCCAAACTTCCTTTGCCCAGGGCAACACCGTTGCGAGACTAAAATTTCCTGATGTTGTTATAATTTTTTTTTGTGTGGGAAAAAGCGCTGCGGTTATTCCGTCTGGCCTGACCTGTATTGTTTTTCCATCCGGGGACATAAGCCCGGCTTGCCCCTGATCGGCCAGAAAAACCTTGAGCAGTTCGCCCTGCATGTAGCAGGTTTCGCCATCGGGCCTCATGGTGCCCGCAATGTCAGACGTGGCCACGTCGGGTATGGGCAGTGTGCCAGATGTTTTGCGCGGGCGCAGATCCGAGACCGTGCCGTCCGCCTCGATGCGGGCAACCAGGGCGCGGTAGTGCATGAGGCCGGTTTCGTCTGCTGCGCTGTCTGTCAGGGGGGCTGTGGTCGGTGTGAGCATGGGCAATGCCTCGGCCACACGGTCGCTGCCAGTGTGCTTGAGGCAGACGTCAAGCCAGACGTTCTGCGGCAGGGTGGCGGCTTCTGGTGCTGCCAGCGGCAGGCTTTCGGCCAGTGCTGCCCGGATGCCGCCCACATAGCCCAAGCCAGGTGCAAAGGCGTAGGCCTCTGCCGTTTTTTGCAGCAGCCAGCCCTGGGCGTCAAAAAAGGCCTGGCCGTAGACGTCGAAGTTTGAAAGCCGTTCCCGCTCGTCAATGCCGTTGAGGCGCACGGTAAAATCAAGCTGCCACACGTCGGCGCTGATGGTCAGGCCTGTGAGCTCTCGGGCTCCCGTGAACGTCAGCAGAAAGTTGCGGGTCAGGTTATTGCCCGTCTTGCCGTTGGCCTCGTCGTAACGGCGTTTTTCCAGCGCGGGGAACGTGGCCACGGCTACCAGGGTGTTGTGCTCGCTGCACCAGAGCCCCTGCCAGTTGAAAACAAAATCGCCCATGTCGCTGCCCAGCATGGCGCTGTAGACAACCTGGTTGGGGTTGACGTAGGCGCGGTACTGCGGGGGTATGGCGTAGCGCAGGGCAATCTGTGCCTCTGCCGGTACGCTGACGCCTGGCGCAATGGGCTGGGTATGATCCTGCCCGGGCACGTTGGCCAGAATCATGGTGTCGATAATGAGGGCCTTGCCCTCGGCCTGAAGGCGGGCAATCAGGCTCTCGCCTGCTGCGGTCAGAATAGTGCTCATGCGTGGGCCTCCAGTGTGGCGGCATGGTGATCAAACACGGCCAGACGCGCGCCGGCATCGGCAATGGTGCGGGTGCTCATGGCGGCTTCTACTGTTTCCTGATTCCAGGAAAAGCGGCCCACATGGGCCAGTGCCGGAATGGGAATGCGGCTGTCGAAATAATAGCGGCGGCAGGTGCGGCCGTAGTCCTCAATGATGATTTCCAGCACGTTCTGCTGGTCGGGAAACTGCGAATCGTCGGCAATGATGCCCACGCGATCCCAGTCTTGCCCGGGTACACGCTCGGCCAGGGAGAGGCCCCCAAGCTCCAGGCGCTCAAAAATGCGGCCCCAGCCTGCCGTCTGGCCAGAGTCGCGCGCATTGGCATAGGCATGGGTGACGCGCAGGCGGTAGAGGCGTTCCGGCTCGTTGCTGTACCGGGCAACGCCGCGCTGCCATGCCAGCAGATCCAGCACAGGCAGGCTGCACGACATGGGGTTGAACTGACGCGCCGGCCAGATGGCCGCATCGCCCAGGCGCTGAAACCAGAGCTGCGCAGCCTTGCACAGGGCCTGCGCATTGGCCCCGTTCATCCAGAAGCTTACTTCCGGCAGGTCAAGCTTGCTGTCGTCACTCATTGGCCTGCCCCCAGAACCACCTCAAGGCTTGTCAGCACGGGCAGCGCCCTGGCCGGTACAATGTCCACCCACACAAATTCGTTTTCTGTGGTTTCGCCAGCCGCAGCCGGTCGGGTAAATTCAACGCTGCGCAGATCCGGCAGCTGGGCGTGCAGCTCTTGCGAGAGCGTGGAAAACGAAAAGCGCGTGAGCGGCAGCACCCGTGTGAGGGTGAAGTCGGTATTTTCCCTGAAGGCGCAGCGCACCCGGTTTTGCACGCCAAGGCGCAGGGCTTCGGCCCGCGTGGCATCCATGCCTACAGGCGGGTACACGGTAACGCGCAGCTCCACGGGCGTGGTGGTGATGGCCATGCAGCGCAGGTCGTCGCCGTGACCATGGTTGCCGCTGGTCTGGACAAAGGTGTTGATGGCGTCCACCAGATCCTGCGGGGGTACGCCAGATTCCGTCATAATGTGGGCATTGGCCGTGCCAGGGCCGCGTGGGGCGTCTTTCTCAAAAAATATGTAGTCCACGCGAATGCCAGCAAAGGCGGCGATCATGGCCCGGTAGGCGGCGTCATGGTGGTACTGGCCAACGGCGGCAAACTGGTTGCGGCTGCGCAGGCGCAGGGCCTCGTCGGATTCCTCGTCCGCGCCTTCGGTGGTGAGCCAGTCGTCCGCATTGGTGACGGCCGCAACGCCAGGCACGGGCTTGGGCAAAATGGAATAGTAGCCCGGGCCGAGGTTGTAGGCTGCACCTGTGGCTTCAGCCTGTACGGCCACCAGGGCACTATCCTGCTTATCGGGTATGACGGCGGCGGCAAGCGTTGTTACGCGGTAGGTTGTGCCGTTGATGGCCGGGCTTTCCACCACCGTGCCAACAGGTATGGGCACAGCGCCAGCGGTGCCGGGGTTGCGGATGAAGGTCAGATTGCCCAGGGCAGATACGGCCCCCTTGCGGGTAACGTCCACGCCCCAGGCGAACACGTCGAGCCACGCGCCGGCAGCGTACTTTAAAAAGACGTTGGGCAGGGCGTGCTTGACCAGCAGGGTGAGCAGCCACTGGCTGGGCTTGGTGGCAATGGCCGACACAAGCCGCCAGAAGGGCGAAAATTCCGAACTGTTGGAGAAGGGCGAACCGGCCTCCACGTTGCACTGCGCCCAGGCTGCGGTCATTTCCGCTTCTGTGGTGGGCATGCCAGCCTCGGCAGCCATCTGCGTAAACAAGGCGTCTGTAGTGGTGCCTGTATCAGCCATTTGCTTGCTCCGCCTGGGCGTAGGTGAGTTGTAATGTCAGCTCGCCGTAGTCCACAGTTTTGGCCGTGAGCCAGAGTTCCCCGGCTACGGATTCCGTAATTCTGGCCGTGCCTGGCACGATGCGCTTGTCGTCGTCCACGGCGAGGGTGATGAGCACCATCTGGTATTTGCGTTTGCGCACGTCGCGCTCTGCAATCATGGCCGTGAGGTAGCCGCGCTCGCGGATCATGTGGGCGATGTCCTGGGCAATGCTTGCGCGGTCTGCCAGCTTGAGGGGCTGGCGGCCCACGTCGAGCGCAATGTCGTTATCCACAATGCGCAGATCCCAGTAATTGCCGGGGTCGGTCAGTTGTAGGGGAAAGCCAAGGGTGCCTTTCATTGCCTCACCCCAGGTAGCCCAGGCCGTCAAAATCATCGAGCGAGGGCATGGTTTGCGGCTGAATGGTGATGGAGCCGATGGTCACGGTTTTGCCGCTGTTGTTGGTGGCGTTGCTGATCTGTCCAGCCACGCCGCCAGGCAGGATCTGCGACTGGCGGGGAGCGGCAAGAGCGCCCACGCCAGAGGCTTCAATCTTTGGGCCTTCGCCGCTGATGATGCCCAGCTTCTCGCCGATCCATCCGATGCCGTCGCCCAGGGAACGCAGAGGGGCCATGAGGGTGTCCAGCAGGCCCATGAGGGTTTGTATCCATGTGCCATCGGTAAAGGAGGCGGTGAGGTCGTTCCACCACTGGCGCAGATCCTGAAACATGGTGATAAGGCCTTGCCCCCAACTGGTGTTGGAAAACCACGCGACCAGGTCAGACCAGTAGTAGACCAGGGCCACGACCGCGCCCACTAGAGCCATGATGCCCAGGACTACCCAGGTGATGGGGTTGGCCAGCAGGGCAGCCCCGAACTTGAGAGCGCCGACGGCCATCATTTTAAAGACCATAGCTAGGTAGGTTCCGGCAAAGGCGAAAACCCACACCGCCGTTTTGACGAAGACAAAGAGCATCTTCAGCTTGCCGAGCAGGCCAATGAGCGGCCCAAAGATTGTTGTCAGCCCCAAAAAGGCCAGCTTGTTGGCGGCAACGACCAGGCCGAGAATGCCCATGACGCCCGCAAGGGCAATGGCTCCGACAACGATGAGGCCCAGTTTGCCGGTTAGGCCTGGGGCAATGTCCATGCATTTTTGAATATACTTCAAAAAACCCACGATCTTGTCCGTCACTTTTTCAATAGTGGGCAGCATGCGTTGGGCAAAGGTGATGCGCACAACATCCCACGCGCCGCCAAGCCGGGCCCATACGTCTGTCATGGATTGGGCCATTGTTTTTGCCTGATCCATGTTGTTGATGCGGCCTATATCGGCAATATTTTTCTTCAGGTTGGTGGTGTCGTTGAGCAAGAGCTTGATAAGGCTCACGGCTTCATCCGAACCGAAGGCCTTTTTCAACTGGTCGGATTCCTTGACGCTCAAGGTGTCGCCAAATTTGCCCTTGATCTTTTCCAGTATGGTGTCCATGCCCAGCATGTTGCCGCTCTTGTCCGTGAACTTGAGGCCCAGTTCTTTTTGGGCGCTGCCCACGCCAGCAAGGAAGGCCTTATACTTGGTGCCAGCCTCGCTGCCGCTCATGGTGGATTGCAGCATGCCGAGCACGGCCATTTGCTCCTGGGCGGAGATGCCCGCGGCCTGGGCGTTGGCCCCCAGGGCGGTAAATGCAGCGCTCATTTCCATGCCTGTGGTTTTGAAAATCTGCACGGCATAGGCGGTGCGGCCGGCGAGCTGCTCCACCCATTGAGCGCGGCCCATTTTGTCCGCTTGCTGCTTATAGATGCCGTACATGGTGCCCATGTAAGCGGTGATGGTGGCGGCGTCTGCCTTGGTGCCCTTGGCAAGCGTGGCCGAGGCCATGGCAAATGTGCCCAGTTCCTTGCCTTCAAGTCCGGCAATAGCCGACTGAATGTCGTAGGACGACCGCACGACCTCGGCGGCGCTGCCCCCATACTGCACGGCGAATTGCTTGGCCGAGGTTTGCAGGTAGGCCAGGGCATCCTCCCCCGTGCCAAGGCTGCGCACTTCGCCAACTGCCCGGTTGAAGTCCACGGCGGGGTTGACCATCTGGTACAGGCTCATGCCAGCGCCGGCAGCGGAAAGCGCCCCGGCCTTGATGCCCTCAAAATCCTGGCGCACGCTGCGGCAGGTGCGGTCTATGGCTTTTTGGAAGCCAAGAATTTTTGCACTGCCCTGATCGGACACGCCAATGGCGAACATGAGTTTTTGCAGTGCAGACATTCATAACCTCATATGAAGCGAGATATTTTCGTTCCCGGCTAGGCGGACAAGCCGCGAGCGAGGGAGTGTATCAAACAATACATGACCGAGTTTCGCGGAGCGGCCCAACGCAGCCAGGGGCGAAAAGAGCCGCTTCAGCCCTTGAAGGCCTGGGCAATGCCGTTAGCCACGGCAATCGCCATCTTTTCCCAGGAATCTTTTTCCAGCCACAGGGCCTCGCCCATGCTCTCCTCGCTGGGTTCCCGCAGTGGGAACCAGCGGCGCGAAAGGGCCAGCATTTGTCCCAGCCCGTCGTCTGTCAGCGAGGCGGCATGGGCTTCTATTTTCCCACCGTGATGGACACTTCGGGCATATATTCGTCGAGCAGGGTCATGGCCAACTGCACGCCCACGCCCGGCAGGTCAACCAGATCACGCAGGGCATCCTTGCTGTCCGCATCGACCGTGCGCATAAGAAAGTTGCGCGCCGGCGTGACCTTGTTGATGGGGGTCAACTCGTTGATATATTTGTTGTAGTCCGCCAGGGTGACGGTGAAGTTCAGGGGTTTGTCGTTGACCGTGAGGGAAATTTTCTTTTCCATGATGCGTTCCTTATCGCGGAGTGCCGGCATCGCCGGGATTATCAGGATTAACTTTGCGCTGGATGTACCTTTCTAGGGCGCAGACGCCCGCCTCATACAGCCTGCCCACAAGCTCCAGCCCTCCCCAACCAACCAGAAAAAAAAGAGTGTAGTGCCATTGGGCCGGGGTTTCCGCCTGGATCAGCGGGCAGACCATATTGGCCGTGACCACGCCGCCCACAACTTCAATAACTGCCTGGCCGAGGGTGCGGCCCTTACGGGTTGAGTGCATGAGCGCCCCGCCCGCGCCGTACAGACTGGCCGGCAGGAGGATGAATTGCAGGAAGCGTTCAAGGTAGTTGAGAGATTCGGGATCCTGCATGTGCATCCTCGTAAAGCCCGCGCAGGGCTGTTTTATCGTCATTTGCGCTGTGAAAGGCGGATTGCAGTTCAATTGCGTAGTCCAGCAGCTCGCCGTTGGTCGCGCCCTGGGCAGGCGGCACAGGTTCCGGCGTTTGGGCAAGCAACGCGCCCGGGGGCGCTTGCCGCACAACCTCAACGCGCGGCGCCGGATTGGAGCAGGCGCACAGCAGCGTCAGGCAAAGGGCTGTCAGCCCAGGCAGAAAACGTTTTGTCATCATGGCGCGCGGCCTCCAGTTGCTTGCGCAGGTCGGCAGTTTTTTTGTCCTGGGTGTCACGCTGGATGCGCCAGCCCTCCAGAGCCTTGTCCACATTGCCCGCCCATTCTTTTTGTTCCTGCACGGCGGCGGCGTTGGCCTTGGCGGTTTCTTCCAGCTTGCCCATTTGCGTGGCCTGTTCACGCCCTTGCCAGACCAACCAGACAACCACGGCCGTCAGCAGCACGGCAAAAACGATGGTGGCGATGGTTTTGCCCATTACTGCCCCCGCGCCATTTGCAGCGCGGCCTCAAGGCAGCGCCTGGTTCTGGAAGTCCAGCCCTTGCCGTACACCGGGAATTTGGGCCGCGACTGGTAGTAGGCAAGGCGCTGATCCGCGAGCGCGCGGAGCAGGGACACAAGATCGACCGCCGCGACCGCGGCAAGGGTTTGCCCGCCGATATCGCCGTCCACGTCCACCTTCTGGCCGCAGGCCTTGAGGGCTTTTTGCAGCAGCCGGGGGGTTGCGCCAGGGCCGGGGTTGAGCATCATGTCCACCAGCATAAAGGCCAGTGCGTCCGGGTATTCCGGCTTGATGTTGGGCAGCCAGTAGCGTTTTTCGTACATGGCCAGGGCATCAGCTTCAGTAAGCAGCTTGACGTCGGCGGCATCGATGACGCCGTTGCCGTCCTTGTCGGGAATGATGTCGCGGTTATAGTTGAGGGCCATGCCCCACTTGGTTGGGCCGCCCGCGTCGCGCTTATCGTCGGTGAATTTGTCGCGCCCTTCCTCATCCATGCTGAAGCCAAAGGCGCGTCGCAGAACTTCCTTGCGATCCATGTTGGTTCCTTACTTGTCGTTGCTGATAAGGCCTTCGGTTTCTTCAGGCCGCAGGTAGGGCACGCCGTTGATGCGGATAAAGTCCGGGCTGGTCACAAAGTATTTGACCTTGCTGATGTGTTTCTGGCCGCCCGCCTTGTCCAGGTCGAGCAGGCTGTCGAGCACAAATTTGCAGCCAAAGGCCTCGACCTTCATTTCTTCATCCTGCCCGGTTTTGGCGTAGAACAGGATGTCGAAGGTGCCGAGGCCACGCCACGAGCCAGCCGCCTTGGCGGCTTCGCCCAGGATGCCAATAGCCTGGGCGTCCAGTTCCATGTCGCCGGAAGCGCCCGCCTCGCCGTCCACCCATCCGTTGGGCACGCCGCCATCCTTGGCCACATCGGTTTTGTCCTCGATGGTCAGGGTCGCCTTGCCCACGTTCATGGTGAGGTCGCCGATGGAAACATCAAAATTTTTGCCGCTGATGCGTTGCATGTAGAGCCTCCTACGCTGTCGCGTAGTTTGTCAGGTCAAGCAAAAGGTTGCAGGTGATCTTTTTGGGGCAGTTGTAGGGGCGCGCAGCAATGAAGACTTCCACGCTGTACTTGCTGACCCAGGTGAGGGTGATGTCGCCCTCCTTGGGCGGTTCAATCTCGCCGGGAAAGACGATGCCCAAAATGGTGCGGCTGCGGCTCATGGCGCGCAGCGGAGCCATGAAGGCTGTCTGCGCCTGGGCAATGCTGGCCGGTGTCTGGTTGAGGCGGCGGTCGCCAATGCGGGCCACGGCCAGGGGGTACACGCGGCGCATGCACTTTTGAATCACGCGCAGGTTTTCAATGACCTGAAAGTCGCCGCCGTTGACGTCCAGCACGTTGCCGTCGCCCCAGTACATCCCCTCATAATCGGGGTACCACTGCGGCACGGAGAAGCGCGCGGCGTCCAGCGCCTTGAGCACGGAGAGGTCAATGACGCGCCCGGTTTTGTCTGTGGGGCGGTTACTCCACACGCCCACCAGTGCGCCAGTGGCCACGCGCATGGGGCTGTCGGCCACGGTGACGGCCTCGCTGGCCAGCCGCCCGGCAAGGGTGCCCATCTCGTGCCCCCAAAGGCTCACGGTCAGCATGACCTGGTCGGCGGCAATGCCCGCCTGAAGGGCAGATGCCAAGGCCTGATAATCGGCAAAGGTCTGAATTGCGCTGTTGAACTGGGGAGCGCGGGCCATGATCCAGAGGGGGCGCATATACTTGGCCATGATGCTTTCGGCCAGGGCCTGCATGGCTTCCACGCTGGTTGCCCTGGTAACGGGATCGGTGCGGATGATGGCCTCGACCTTGACGTGTTCCATTGCCGTGTTGACGGCGCTTTCAAAAGCTGCATCCAGGGCGTCAGGCGTGGATTCGGCCACGGCGTAGGGCAAGACGCAGCCGTACCAATTTTGCCCGGCGTTGAGGCGCGCTGCCGTCACCTGGGTTTTGAGGTCGCTGGCGGTTGCCCCCAGCACGGCGTCCAGATCCGTGGACTGGTCGATAGTGATGATCTTGCCGGTGTTGGGGCAGTCAGCCGCCGCAATGCCGGTGAACAGCATGTAGTTTTCAACGCTGGTCAGCTCGCCCTGTTTCAGGTTGAGATTATTTATCTGTACGGTTCCAAGCATGTTGTACCTTCCTGCCCTGTGTTATGCGCGGGCGGCTTTGAGCAAACTTTTGACGAGCTTTCGGGACAGTTCCTCGGCCTGCTGCGGCGTAACGCCGAGGAAAGGCCGCGCCGGCACGGTGTCGCGCCAGGACTGTTTGCCCTTGGTCTGGCCTGTGCGGATCAGGCGCAGGATCAGCCCGGCCTGGCCCAGGGTCATTTTTTCTTCAATCCATTGCACGGTGACGCGCTTTGGCCTGCGCCCGCCGCCCTTGGCCGGAACCATGAGGCGGTAGCCCTCGCGCAGCAGAGCCTTGGCCTGGGCGCGGGTGGCGCGGGCCTTGTAGTCCGGCTGGCCGTATACGGTGCGGGCGCGTTTTGGCCCCCACTCCTCGCCCACGCCCTCTTGGTGGCGGTAGCCGATGGCGGCCATGAGGGCATTGTCCCAACTGACGGTTACACCCTGGTTGCCTGCTGCCGCTCGCACCTTCATGTCGCGATGCAGCCCCATGAGCATGGGCCGGGCCTCGCGGCGCTTTTGGGCCGGGGTCATGGCCGCGCCGTCAACCGTGCGCTGGCGTTTGATGTTTTGCCGGGACAGGGTGCGCACATAGCCGCCCATGCGGCGGGCGAGTTTTTGGCGCTCCCTGATCTCCGCAGAAAATCTGTTCAGAACGTCATTGAGCTGCTTGTCGCCCGTGATGCGCACGCTAAACATGGTCGCTCCTCACGGATCCGCGCAGGGCTTTAAGCTCCTGCGCAGGGGTCAGCACTGTGGGAGCCATGCTCCAGCGTGTGCCCTCAAATTTGATGGGGCCATCCGGGTCTTCCACCACGGCGAGGGCTTCCTCAAAAAATATATCCAGCTCAACGTCTGACGTGTCGCCGTCGTTGAGCGTGACGGTGATCTTGGGATCTTCCAGACCCTGGGCGGCGCGATCCGCGTCATGCTCCGCCAGCCATGCCAGCACCAGAGAGAGCAGGGTTATGCCGTCGTAGGGGTAGCGCTCCAGATTTATGACGGCCTCGTACTTCCACACGCCGAGATCCAACTGGCGGCGGGGCTGGTCGTCAACGTAGGCGGGGCCCATGTCCCGGCCAGTCAGCAACAGCTCGCCCTGGTCGGCAAAGGCGCTGCACTGTTCGCGCGGCAGGCCCGAGGATTCCAGCAGGTGTTTGACGAGGGCGGTAAACTTGCGCATGGCTGACCTTACAAAAGTTCAATGTCCGCCCGGGTGCGGCCCAGAATGTCGGCTACGGCATCCTGCGCCCAGGCGTAAAACTGGCGGTATGTTTCCGGGCTTTCCTTGGCGTCGTTCTTTGCCGCCTCGCGCCGCTCAACCGTGGAGAACTGGGGCAACAAGAGCGCCTTGGCGTGGCAGAACACGGCCCGCCGATAGAGCCGCAAGGCCCCCTTGGGAACGCTGGCCAGATCCGCGTGTCCCTCGGCCTCCCTCTGTTGCCGCCACTCCTCAAGCTGGCGCTGCGCCCACAGGGCGGCAAGCTCCAGATGATCCTGCAAGAGCACGTCCGCATATTCCTGGGGGAGGCGGTAGGTCTGCTGGAAGTCCGCCACGGGCAGATCCGGCCACCAGCCATCGCCAGAAACAATGAGGGGGCTTAACCCTTTGGAGACTGCGGAAAAGCTCATGCTGCCTGCTCACTGTAGTGGGGCGGGCCTTGCGTTTTAGGACTATGGCAGGCGTAAAAACGCAGTGCCTCGGGCCGTCACGCAAGGCCGCCCCGGTTGGGTGGGGAGTGCCTAACCCTCGCCAGTTGCCGCCACTTCGGGCTGGTCTGCTGCGGGGGTGATTTCTTCAGGTTCGGGCGCGGTGGTTTCCGCTCCCTGCGCTTTTTCAAGCTTGCGGGTAACGTCGCCCAGGGCGGTTTTGCACTTGGCCCCCAGGGCCAGCGCCGCCTCGTAGTGCGGCTTGGCCGTGGCGAGGTCGCCCGCAAGTTCCGCCTGCTGGGCCAGCACCTTGCGCCAGCGCCCGGTGATAACATCGGGCAGGTTCCAGGCATCGGGCGCGGCGGTAACTGCTGTGCTCCACTGGTCAAGGTAGGGCTGCACAGTGCGGCCGGCTGCGGTTTCGGCTTCCGCCCAGGTGAGCAGGGTGTCCGAAACAAAGTAGGGCAGCTTGCTGCTGAAGCATTCGGGCAGGGTTTGACCGTTGCCAACGCACCAGAGGGCCAGCTCAAGGCCTTCTTCAATCATGCCGGAATCCATGAGCCAGACCAGGTAATAGCCGATCAGCTCGTGCGTGTGCCCGGCCTCGCGCAGGCGGCGCACATAGTCCGCATACTTGGGAATGAGCACATCGCGCTTGGTGATGTCGCGGCTGGCGTGGCTGGACACTTCCTTGAGGGCGCGCAGATCCTCCGTAAGCGAGGCTGTGCAGAAGGCCGCCAACTGCTGCCCGGCCATGAGGCCGGAGGGCAGGCCGGTGGGGGGCGCGGGGGGTGCCACTTCCGGCAACTGGCCGACCACGGTTCCCGTGTTCGCCTTGTGAGCGCGCTGGAACTGGAGCATGAGGCTGCCCATTACCATTCCCCTTCAAGCTTGACGTTGTTGAACTCCCAGGCCACCAGCTTTTCGGGCGTTTCGACCACATAGCCCTCGTTGCGGCTGTTGTAGTCCTCGACCCGGTCTTTCTTGGGATTGTCCACAATCTGACGACGCCAGGAGCCGTCTTGCTGGTAGAGGGACAGGTTATCCAGACTGGAGATGACAAGCCCGCGCGCGGGGAAGTTGCTCGGCGTTTCCCAGGGCAGGCCGCCAAAGGTGGCAAGCGACATCTGGGCAAGGGTTTTTTCCGTAGGTTTGCCGCCAACGGCCGCCATGAGAGCGGACTTTTCCTGCGCGATCAGGTCTGTGCCGATAAGCGCCACCAGATCCTGACGCAGGAAGGAGGGGATGCCCTGGAGCAGGTCGTGCACGGCCACGTCGAGGTTCACAAAGTCGCCGCCAGCGCCAAAGCGGATCTTGCCTGCCACATCGCCCTGGGGCAGCACGTTGGCGGGTTTGTTGTCGCGCATGTATTGCAGCCAGCCCTTGTTCACGTCCTGCAGCATGGGGTTGGCCACAAGGTTGGTGGTGGCGGCAACGCTGATACCGTTCCAGCCGATGATCTCCATATCGGAGGCAATGCGCGACTGCACATAACGCAGGTAGCGCTCGGCCATGTCGGGAAACTTGGCCCAGGCGTCAACAGTGAAGTAGCGCATGTAGACATCGGACTGGGTGGCGGCCAGTTCATAGGTGTACTTGGCAAGGCCCAGTACATCGCGGGGTGTGCGCTCGGCATCGCCCGTTGTGTCGGTGCGGCCGGTGACAGGGCCGGATGCGCCGGCCAGGATATTTTCGCCCTTCAGCTCGTCAACGGTGATAATGTTGATGCGGGGCAGGAAGGTGGAGGCTTCCACGATCTTGTCCTTGAGCAACTGCTGCACACTGGGCGAGATGGAAAACTGCTGGCTGACGTCGGCCACGCCATAGCCTGCGGCAATGCGGCCGCAGAGAATATTGAAACGTTTGCGGGTTTGGTCGCGCATTGCGTTGGCTCCTAAATCAGAGGGGTGTTTTCGTCAGCGGGGCCGGTGGTGTCGGCAACCTGCGCGCCGGGTTTGGCAGCGGCAAAGCGCTTGTCCATTTCGTCCAGCTTCTGGCGCAGGGGGGCCACGGCCGTTTCCATGCTTGCGGCAAAGGCGGCAGACATGGCGGCAAAATCCTGCCCGGTTTCGCCCTGGGGCTGTTTGCCATCCGGCTGGTTTGTGCCGGGCTTGGGTTCGCCAGCCGCAGCGGGGGCAGTGGTGGCTGCGGGTGCAGCGGCAAACTTGCCTTCCACCAGGGTTTTTATTTCGCCGAGTTGGCCTTCAAGCCCTTCAATACGTTTGTTCATGGCGTCGAACTGCTTCTGATCCATTGGGGGTTCCTCACTGGGAAGAATTTTTTTGATGAATGTAGTGAACCAGCCGGGGGCTTCTGCGGTGTCGCTTGCGGGATCCGCGCTGAAGCAGGATGCGTCCACGGGTTCGCCCGCAAAAATGCGCGCGCTCTGCCCGTTGTAGGAGGCGCGGCGTGAGAACTTCAGCTCGTCTGTGCCGAGGCTTGCGGGGCTGTCTGTAACGCCCAGGCCGCCAAGGTAGAATTTGCCCGTGCCCGCAAAATTTTCCAGCACTTCAATGCTGAAGCTCAATTTCTGGTCATACTGGTTGCTCAACAAATACTGGGCGTTCGGGGCGAAACTGGCATAGAGGCTGACCAGGCCGTCTTTTTCTTCGGACTTGAGAGCCACCACAGAACCGTAGTTATTGCCCCACCGCAGGTGATCGGGCCAGATTTTGGCGCGGTAGAGGGCCGGGTCGTATATCTCGGCCATGTCGCGCAGCCACTGCGGGTCGATATTGCGGCCGTCAACGGTGGGGCCGGACTGGGCGACTTTGACAAACTTGGTAATGAGTGCGGGCATGGTTACTCTCCTGCCCGCAAGAATACCCTCGCGCGTGGGGTGATGGTCAACAAGTGCTTGTCCAGACTAGACAAATCTGGACACAGGGGCCGGGATTCCCGCCGCGTGATCTGCTATGCGTCAGGCATGGATGACGAAAACAGCACCAGCTCGCGCCGCAGCTACTCGGAAGAAATTAAGAACGCCGCGCGCGGCATGTACTTGAAGCGCTATTCCGCCACGGAGATAAGCGAGGCCCTGAATGTGCCGCGCCGCACAGTGTATTTTTGGATTTCGCAGGGGCAGTGGGACGACCTGCTGGCGCACGAGGCCCCGGAGCAGGCCGCGCAAAGGCGGCTGACCATTTTGCTTGAGCGGGACAACAAGACGCCCGGCGAGCTGAAGGAAGTGGACGCCCTTGTGAGCACGCTGGAGCGCCTGCAAAAACTGCGGGCGGCTGCCCGAACTGTGGGACGGGAAGCTGCGGAAACAGAGCCAGCGCCCGCAGGGAGGGGCGACCAGGGCAGTGAGCGCAAGCCGAGAAAGGGCAAGCAGGTCAAGAATGACGTGAGCCGCCTGACAAAGGCGGATTTTGAAGCGCGGCTGCACAAGAGATATTTTGACTATCAACAGCAGTGGGCGGCGCAGAAGCTGATTTACCGCAACCGCGCCTACCTCAAGAGCCGCCAGATCGGGGCCACCTGGTACTTTGCCCAGGAGGCGCTGGAAGATGCCGTGCTGACTGGCGACAACCAGATTTTTCTTTCTGCCACCAGGGCGCAGAGCGAGGTGTTCCGCTCATACATAACGGCCATTGCCGCCGAGGAATTTGACATAAACCTCACGGGCAACCCCATTGTGCTGAACACGGCGCACGGCCCGTCCACACTCTATTTTTTGAGCAACAACAGTAAGAGCGCCCAGAGCTACCACGGGCACGTTTACATCGACGAATTTTTCTGGATCACGAAGTTCCGCGAGCTGTTCAAGGTGGCCACAGGCATGGCCGCGCACAAGAAGTGGCGGCGCACGATCTTTTCCACGCCTTCAGCACTGACGCACGATGCCTTCAGCCTGTGGAGCGGTGAGGACTTTCAGCAGCGCTATGCCAAGCGCAAGCCCTGGCCTGACGATGCGGCCCTGCGCGCCGGCACCGCCTGCCCGGATTCGTGGTTTCGTCAGATCGTTACCCTGGACGATGCCATGGCCGGGGGCTGCGACCTGTTCGACCTTGCCCAGCTCAAGCTGGAATACAGCACTGATGATTTTGAGCAGTTGTTTCGCTGCCGATTTATTGATGATGCGCAGAGCGTGTTTGCCCTGTCATTGCTTGAGCGCTGCATGGTGGACACGGGAGAGTGGACGGACATTGACCGCAACGCGGCCCGGCCCGTTGGCAACCGCAACGTGTGGGGCGGCTATGACCCTGCCCGCACCGGGGACAACGCCAGCGCGTCCACCCTGTTGCCGCCTGATGTGTCTGGCGGCGTGATTCGCCTGCTAGAAAAGGAACGCTGGCAGAACAAGAGCTACCTGTGGCAGGGCGAGCGCATACGCGAGCAGAGCCGCCGTTACAACTACGGACACTACGGCGTGGACACCACTGGCCCGGGCATTGGCGTGTATGAGATGGTGAAGCAGTTCATACCCATGACCGTGCCCATTGTGTACAGCCCGCAGGTCAAGGCGCAGATGGTGCTCAAGGCTCTGGAAGTTATGGAGCAGGGGCGTTTTCAGTTTGACGCAGGCGACATTGATCTGGCTCACGCCTTTATGACGATCAAGCGCACCACCACCAACAGCGGACAAATGACCTATGCGGCCGGCCGCACGGAAAAGACGGGCCACGCGGACGAGGCCTGGAGCGTCATGCATGCGCTGGCGGCGGAACCTCTTGCACGACAAGACTCTGGCGGCGGTTGCGTGATTGCAATGGGCTAGCCGAAAGGAAGCATATGAAGAGAAAGAAAAATTCAGCGCAGGCCGAGGACAAAAACGCCGCCTTTGCCTGTCGTTTTGGCGACCCGGAACCCGTCCTCGCTGGCGAACTGTACGACAACCTGGGCGTGTGGCTGATCGACAATGGCCGATACTATCAGACACCCGTGCCGCAACGCGGCCTTGCCCGGCTGCTGCGCGCCAATGCCTACCACGGCCCGCTGCTGGAATTTAAAACCAACGTGATAATGCGGGGCTTTGCGCCAAGCGCGGCGCTTTCGCGCGCGACCATGCGCTGCATGACAACCGACTACAACGTCTTTGCCAATGCCTACGCCCTGGTGCGCCGCAACTGGTACGGCGAGGTGGTGGGCCTGACCCACCTGCCCGCCATAAATATGCGCCGCATGAAGGAAACCGACACCTACGGTTTGCTTGACCGCACAGGGCAGATACAGGTTTTTGCCGCTGGGGACGTGCTGCACATAAAAAATTATGACGTGTCGCAGACTATGTACGGCATGCCCGCATACCTGGGCGCGATCCAGAGCATGCTGCTGAATGAAGACGCCACGCTGTTTCGGCGGCGTTACTATAAAAACGGCGCGCACATGGGCTATATTTTTTATTCTGCCTCGCAACAGCTTGACCCGAGCGACCGCGACAAACTGCGCCAGGCCATTGAAGGCAGCAAGGGCATTGGCAACTTTCGCAATATGTTTTTGCACATTCCCAACGGGCGGGAAAAGGACGTGCAGATCCTGCCGGTGGGGGACTTCAGCACCAAGGACGATTTGGAAAAGATCAAGAACATCAGCCGCGACGACATTATCGCCGCGCACCGCATACCGCCAGCAATGGCAAGCATCATCCCACAGAACACTGCGGGCTTTGGCGACATAACAAAGATAGATGCCGTGTACGCCAAAAATGAAGTTACCCCGGTTCGTGAACTGCTGTTGGAAGTAAACGACCATCTGCCCGCAAGTATGCAGGTAAAATTTATTGAGGATGCACCGGAGAAAGCAGAATAGCCGCGCACATTGGTTGCGGCAAACTGGTGGTTTGTTACAGTTGCGCTAGTGAGGGATTGCCATGCGTATCTATTGCGACCGATGCGGACAACCAGCCATGATACGAAAGCGCCGGGACATTGCTCCCGGCTATACAACATTTTACTGCCTGTGCAGTAATGTGGAGTGCGCCCACTCCTTTACCGCAGATCTGACCCTGGGGCATACCATCAGCCCTTCGGCTCTGGATCTGCCCCAGGGCGCAGCGGATAAGCTTAAGGATTGTGGTTCTGTTCGCGAGGTACGGCAGTTGTTTTTGCCGCTGGTTCCGGCTTCACAGGCCTGACCCTGAAAAGGGCCGAGCCGAACACCAGCATAAAGCCCAGGGCCACAGCCCCGGGCCAGATCAGGCCTTTGTCTTCATACGCCCCATACGACAATATTCCGAGAATGACGCCAAGCAGCACAAAGGCCGTGGCAGAGTGTCTGGCAAAATTATCCGGGGTGTCCTTATGGCGGCGCAGTCCGATAAACAGCAGAACGGGTAGCCCAATAATCAGGCTGCACTTTTGCAGAATAGCCCAGAATTCTTTGAGTATATTCATGGTTGCCCCACGCCGCCCCGGCCTTTGCGCCGGGGCGGTTTTTTGTGATGGTTAGTTAGCGTCCAGCCTGTCGACGTAGTTGTCCACTCTGTCGGCCAGCAATGTCAGCAAAAAAGCCAGCCCTGGCCTGCTGCCTGGCATTGCACCACCACCTTCTCTTACGCCATTCAAGCCTCTGGCCAGCTCGCGCAGGGCGCGCGCTATGTCCATTAATCCAAGTATAGGATCCGAAGGCTCAGTCATGGCTCTCTCCTCCCGATTGGGCGGAAAGCGCGGCATGGGCCTGGGCCGCCTGGTCTGCCAACCATGCTAGTTGCTGTTGCTGCGCTGCAAGGGCTGCTAGGGCAGCCTGCCTGCTGCTGGCCGCCAGGGCCATCTGTTTGGGCAGTTCTTCCTGCATGTCTTGCAACGCGTTTTCCAATGTTGTCATGGCCCGAAGCACCGCGGCGTTGTTGTAGAGTTCCCCGTTCATGCCGCCACCTCCCGCCCGCGCAATGCTGCGCGTTTGACCGCGCGCGGGGCCGCCAACTGTGCCACCAGGGCCAGATCTGCCGCAAGCGCTGTTTGACGCAAGGCAAGGCACTCAAGGGCAAGGCGGCGCTGCTGGCCTGTGCCGCGCTTGGCATGCTCGGCAAGCATGGTCAGTTCAAGCTGCTGTTCCTGAACAAGGGAAAGCCGTTGGGAGAGAAAGGAAGGGGTAGACATGGGGAACTCCTGCGATGAGCTACTATTGGAGCCGCCGAAAAAGCAAACTCCGGGTGCTAGTAACTGTCGCAGGACAGCGGGCATATTTCCCCGAAGGGTATTCTATTAGCCCACACCCGGAGTGAAAACTCCTGCCCTTGTTGTAACATAGTCATGCTACGGGCACAAAAAAAGGCCATAAACTACGGGATGGCGGGCCGCCTGCGAATCAAGGTGTTACTAGCACCTTTCAAAACTCTAGAGAAAAGGCGGCAGGCCGTCAAGCCCGCCGCCATGCAAATAGCAGAGTGTATTTCTCTAGTTTGAAGGTGTCGCGCCAAAAATGACGGTTCCCCCTTCAATTGCGCTCATCCGAAACTGGATACCATCTATCGTTGTTTGAGCCTCTTTTGCAGGATCGTCCACAAGGTTTTGCAAAACCGTGCCGCGTTTCTCCTGGCTCCAGCCGGGACGGATGCCCGCAATGGTGAAGGCAATACCCTGAATGAACTCAAGATCGTTGGGGACGCCAACAAATCCCGCAAGCCGAACTTTGCCATTGTGCAGCTTCAGGCCCACGGCTGCCTGTTTTGATATGGCAAGCTCCATAGAATCTGCGCTGCTTTTTGTTGGCTTTACCCTCATCTTGGCACCGGCCTCTTTTGCTGCCGCATTGAAGTTTTTGACGAACTGTTCAGGGGTAAGGTTGAAAACAGGCTTTTGAGATTCTGCCTGCTCCTTGGGTGCATCCGCTTGAGGATTCTGTTGCGGTGCGGGTGCAGCTTGGCTGACGGGCGCTGGCGTTGGTGCGGCCTTGTCTACCTTGTCAGTTTTGCCAAGCCAGCCAGCAATAGCCAGGGCAGCCAGAATGAAGAAAATGCAGCCAATACGGCCAGCACGTTTTTCTTCCTTCATTTTTTTACGCCCTGCCTCCCTGCCTTCGTCTGTGATGGGCTGGCCGCACTTGGGGCAGGCCTGGGCCTCGACCGAAATTTTCTTTTTGCAGGACGGGCATGGGATCAAATCCGCCATATCTCCCCCTTTAGTTAAGGCTTTCACTTCCTACTCTATACCCGTTGGTATCTTAACGCCAGCCACCTGGCAGGGGGGCAGCTGTGGAGTACCCGTATACATATGGCGGGATAGGGGTTCGCAACAGCGTAATAAGCGTGATGTGCTGTGATTTCAGCGTAATACGGTGTAACATCCTATGAGGGTTTTTGTAATATACCTGTAATTTCAAATAGTTATATGTGCGTAAGAATCACGGAGAGGCGTAACAAAATCACAGGCCCAAGGCGTAACATCATTACACTAATATTACTATATAATTATATGAAATAATGTAACATTACACATATTACGCCTTTCCGATGCCCCCAAAAATATTTTGAGTCTATTTTTCCAAGAAGGCCGTGGTTAGGGGTATTAGAGAAAATTTTCAGCATGTTATGTGGATTCTATGGGGAGAGGTGCTGAAGCTGGTTCAGCCGTGTTGCCTGCCGCCCCCTTGTTCTACTGGCACAAAAAAGCCCCGCGCCGGGAGGGTGAACCGGCACGGGGCTTTATGTGGGAGAGGCAATTTGTCAGCGGGTTTGCGGCTGGTAGTTGTGCTCGTGGTTGAACTTCCAGTCGCTGTAGTGCGGCATGGCGTCGAAAAGGTTTTGCACTTGCGGCGGGCACTGGCTTTCTAGTATCATGCGCTTGCTGAACTCTGATGGCGTCATGGTGGTCATTGCGCCGGATTCCGGGTCGATGATGTGCCAGCAGTCTTTGCCCTGGGACACGTAGAAGGGGCTGGACGGCATGCGCAGCGTTGCCGCGCGCTCGGCTGATGCGGGCAAGGTGGGCATGGCTAGGATTCCTCCAGGGCGCGGCGGGCCTGCGCTACTTTTCTATTTGCATTGGATACTTCCCCAAACGCGCCGAAAAGCCCAAGAAGCCTGCCACAGCGCTGCTTTATCAAGAAAGTTTTGGAAAGCTGTTCTTCAGCGCCCTTGCGCTCGTCCAGCGCTGCGACCAGCGCTAACAGCTTTGTGTTCTGCTTTTCTGTGGCCTCATAGACCGCCAGCAGGCGGCGCATGTGGCTAGGGTTCACATGCCCACGGGTGACTTCTTTGCGCCACTCTTTCATTTCTTCTGGCGTGATTTTCATTAAGCCCATGCCTACACCTCGCTTTCCGTAGCCACCAAGGGCAGGCCCTGTTCTTTGCGGCCTTGGTTGAAAACGGCCTCGCGTCTTGCTTCGGCCTGGCTGGCAATTTCGGCCAGGGCTTCCTCAAGGGTGTCTTTGTAGGACGACAGCATGTTGTAAACGCCCCCGATCATATAGCCGTTTACCTTGCCCTCTTTATCGAAAGATGGCTGGAAAGGCTCTGCAACGTCAGCCAGAACAATCCAGCCATTGCGGCGCTCGATAATGAGGTCGTATGCGATTTCATTGTCTTCAATAATATTGTCTAGGCCGAAAAGTTGGGCCATTTCGTCTTCATCCTGATATGAGAGCAAGTCTTCCAGCGTGCGGACTGCATTTGTGCTGTTGCAGTCCAAAAGGCCCAGGCAGCACATGCCAGTAACGGTGACGTTCATATCCGAGAACTTCTCTCCCAATTCTTCCAGAAGTTTTTCCATGTGTTCCTCCTGTTTGTTTACCAGTTAGCTAGATTGGGTAAGGTGTGCGGGTAATCCACTTCAAAGAAGCCGAGCCTCCCTTTGCACGGAAAGAAGGGAAGCGCCGTTGCCTTAATAATGGGCCAGTGGTTAAGCCGGGGATCTGCCCAGGGGGATAAGGATTGCCCGGCCATTGCCCCAAATTTTATGAGCCCAACGACGCCGCCGAACGGCAAGGTGGCAGGGATATCGACCCCGGCCTCAAACTCTATGCCCTGCCGCGCCGGGCGGTCTTGGCGCAGCCCTGCGTGGAGCAGGACAGGCAAACCAAGAATGTACTTGGGCAATGCCCATGAGCGGTTCTCAACGTCCTTGCCTGCATGCAGGATGGCCCAGGCCCACGGCTGCCGGATGGAAAGTGTGTAGAGTTTCATGCTACCTCCATAAACGCTTTTATGAACGCTTTCGCCTGCACGGCATTGAGTGCATTGCCGTAACCGCGCAGTCGTCCCACTCGCCCGGGAGCCCCATGAGCCAGCGGGAATGTGCCGGGTTCAACTGGCCTCCACTTTCCATCCCTGCACAGGAGCCAGTCAGCATCTCGCCACAGGCCGTTAACCGGGCCGGGCCCGCAAGTGTCGCCAGCTGCGTCAAACTGCTGCCCGACATGCCCTCGGACATAGTCCCGCCGCGCTCCCCATCCGTTGCACTTGGGGTTGTCCAGCCTGCAAGATGTACGGCTTGATTGTTGAGTTGTTCCCCCTTCGTTCCGCCGCCTCGTTGAATCCACGGCAACGCATTGGCATACCTGTAATCCCTGTGAGCAGGTGTGCTCCACGCGCAAAGAGCAGCCATAGTCTGTAACGAAATCCCCCCGCTTTGCGGTCGACCTTCTATCGCATAATCCGGGCCAGCTTCTGCCGCTCTCGGTGTGCCCCACCCAGTAGAGCCTCTGTCGGATGTGCGGCGCACCGAAGCCCGCAGCGCAGGTATCAACCGCCCCGAAGGCGTAACCCTCACCTTCCAAGTTAGCTTGTACAAGGTCGAGCCAAGCGAGGCCTGGTTTGCTCGCAACCTGCTCACCAAAGCAGACTGAAGGGCGGCACTCGATGATGAGGCGGAAAAATTCGGGCCACAGATGGCGCTCATCTTTGAATCCTGCTCCCTTTCCAGCGTCGCTGAACGGCTGGCAGGGACAACTACCTGTCCAGACTGGGCTATCATCTGACCAGCCTGCTTGGCGCAGGGCGTGGCTCCAGACGCCGATCCCGGCGAAAAAGTGGCACTGGGTAAAGCTGGATAAGTCGCTTGGCATGACATCGGTAATACTCCTTTCATCAACCTCGCCTGGCGCGATATGCCCAGCCTTGATGAGTTCCCGCAGCCACGCGGCGGCAAACGGGTCTATTTCGTTGTAGTAGGCAGCCATGCTACCACCCACGCCAGCGGGTAAGCTCGTCGATCAGCGCGTCTAAGGTGGGGAACCATCTGGCCACGCAGCCCTTAATCATCACGCCGGGTTGTTCATCCGGCCCGGCCACTCCCCAAATTTGCACGCCTGCGGCCCAGGCAATGCCCAGTTCCGCCGAGGCATCGCAACCAGACGGCCCGAGGTACACAACCAGATCAGCGCCGCCCAGGGCGCGGCTGCAAAAGAAGAAGGCAGCGCCGTGGGGATCCTCGTTTTTGCGCTGGTCGAAGTCTGGCCCCGGCGCAGGTAAAAAGCGCGTCCAGTCTTGCACCTCATAGGGGGCAAGCTCCAGGGCATGCTGCAACTGGCGGTATGCCGCAAGGTTCCGGGTGGACGTGCAGATGTAGAGTTTACGGGTGCGTGAGCCTGTGTGCATGAGCATGATTCCTCCCCTAAAAATCTTCTGTAGTTGCGGCGTAGCCGCCAGCGCGGCTGAAGACCCAGCAGCGCATGGTCTTGCCCGTGATGCGGCTGTTGATAGGCATGTTGCCCATGTACTTGTGCCGGCGGCACAGGGGCAGCAGCTTTTTGAGCGTGGCCATATCCGGAACGGGCTGGCCCCAGGTGCGGCACTCTTCCATAAGCTGGTTGAGATTGATGGCGAGGCGCCCATCGTTGTCGCGGGCATGGTTGAGCGGTTCTTGGTCGCTTTTGTCGTTGCGCAGGCTGGCCGTGATCTTGATGGTGATGTATTCGTAGATGTCCCAAAACTGCTCGACCAGCGGGTGGTCGTTGGCAAGGCGTTTTTCCCGCGCCCTGGCGCGGCCGGTGAGGTAGCAGGCGAGGCCCGTCTTAAGCTCCTGCGTCATGGCGTCGCCAAAGATAACGCCCAAGGCATCGCCGCAGGCTGCCACCTGGGCATGGTTTTTGATGATACGCTCGTTGTGCAGATCCGCTCCGGTGAGCATTGTTTCGTACTTGGTGTAGGCCTGGGCGTAGGCCTCCAGAAAATCGCGCTCACGGGAAAGCGCCCGGTTGAGAAAGCCGCCCACGGTGGCCACGGTCTGGCGCTCAAACCAGCGGGCAAGATCGCGTGTGCCCTGGGCGTGGTGCTTTTTGTCCGCATGGCAGTGGACAATACGTTGCAGGAGCGCCTCGCTGCCTTCCACCTCGGCATTCTGCGAAATGATAAGCGAGGCCTGGAACACGCTCTCGTCCGTTTCGTTGCCACGGCGGGAAACACCCAGGGTGCCTGTGCCGCGGCCGTTGAAAAATGGCTTGACCTCGTCGAAGCCGAACTGCTTCTGGCGGGAGTCTTTCTGTCCATCGTCGCGGTCAGACTCGATAATGACCACGGGCAGGTTGCTGACCTGGCTGAAGGCACGGCGGCGACCTGCGGCCGTGGACTTGAGCAGGTCGAAGCCTTCGTAATCATCGCGGCCAACAAGCTTCCAGCAGAACTCAAGCGCAGTGGATTTGCCCGCGCCGGGGTCGCCCGTAAACTCCAGAAGCGGAAACGATTTATCGCGGCTGCGGATCTGCTGCACAAAGAGCGAACCGGCAAAGAAAGCCAGCAAGGCCAAGCCTTGCCAGTGAAAGGCCTTGACGAAATTGGGCAGCCAGTCTGGCTTGAAGTCGCCCTCTGTCGTGATGTTCACGCTGGCCAGAGTTGTTTTGACGCCCTGGCGGTTGATTTCAAAATAGCCCTGGTCGTTGGCTGCCAAGCGCCGGCCGCAGTGCCAGGCGTTATCCTTGAAGATATAGGCCTTGGTGGCCGGGTCGTAGCCCACAAAGGGCAGGGCTGAAACCGTGACCAGGCGGCGGTTGAGCCAGCCCTTGCGCAAAATTTTGAAATGCCCGGCGTTGCCGTCAAACGTGCCGCCCAAACTGCGGTTGAGCAAAGCCTTGTTGAAGTCCACCGGGCTGTTGATGGCCGAACCCTCCAGCGGAATGATTTCGTCCGGGGTTCCGTTGGCGTAGGCAATCTGGAACTGGTAGCGGATCTCGTCCATGATGGGATCTTTGGTGATGTACAGGCAGCGCGGCAGCACGTTGGATATCTGGTCGACCCCGCAGTGGCGGTTGAATATCTGGCGGCCTTCAGGCGTCATGAGTATTTGCCCTTCAGGGTCGTCCGGCGTGTCCTTCACCTCGGGTTGCTGCGGCTGATCGGGCTGGCCTGGAATGGCGGCATCTGTGGTGGCAGCCTCTGGCGCTGGTGCGGCAGCGGCTTTTTCCTGCTCTGCTTTTTGTCTGGCGGCCTCTTTTGCCCGCTGGGCCTTGGCTTCGGCGGCGCGGTTCTCGGCGTCCTTTTCTGCCTGGGCGTTTACGGCGGTGTAGACCTCGGTGCGGAAGTCGGCGCGCAGCTCAATCCAGTAGAGGGCGTTTTTGAAGTCGATCAGAAAGTTTTCGCGCCGATTGTGGACGTAGTAGTGGAAGGCCTTTTCTTCCACGCTTTCCGCCACCATAAGCCGACCATTGTACAGACCCTTGGAAATGAGCGCAGAGGTCAGGTGCTCGGCCCGCCAGAGGTCGTCCCAGTCTTGCCCCTTGGGCGGAAGGCAGACGCTGGCCAGCTCGCACATTTGCTTCAGGCGCAGGTAGTGCTTCTTTGCCCATCGGCTGCCTGCGTTGTCGGCATCCATCGCCACAGTCCACTTTACGCTTTTGGCGGAATGGGCCTTGATGAAGTCTTCGGGAAAGGTGTTGCACGAAAAGCAGGCCACGGCCTTGAACCCGGCGTGGAAGAGGGCGATGGCGTGGAAGATGCCCTCCACCAGGAAGACGCGGTCGAGCTTTTCAATGGTCATGCCGGGCGGCATCCAGGCGTCGCCACGATAGAGGGTGCCGTCGTCCTTGCGCTTGCCGCCGAAGCTGGCCTTGTTGCCGTTGTTGCCCTTGCGGCCGATAAGGCGCTCCCACCAGCGGGTGCGGGCATCGTCCAGGTAAAAGCGCACGGTGGGGATGTATTGGTCGGTGTTATGGATGGGGTAGGAGCCTTGCTCGTACCAGCCACGGATCTTGCCCAGGTCGAAGCCACGGTCTAGCGCCAGGTAGGCGTCTGCTGTTGCCTCGCGGTTTTCTGCCGTGGGCGGGTAGCGCTTGGCGAAGTTGCCGAAAAAGTCTGGCAGGGCCTCGCGCACGGTCTGCTCAAACGCGCATTTGTTCAGGCGGGTGCAGCGCAGCACGTAGGGGTGCAGGGTGCCCACAAAGAGGGACTTCTCCCCGCATGATGGGCAGACGCCGCGTAGGTAATTGCCTGATCGCCGCAGGTCATAGAGGTGGGCATCAAGCAGCGCGTTGACTATTTCGGACGCTGGAATGTCATGCCCCACGATGCGCCTCCTTCAGCTCGTGGCGCAGGTCACCCAGTAGGTCGAGGCTGCCCTCGATGAGGGAGTCGAGCCCGTTGACCACGGCGCGCAGCTCGTGCGGTTCAAGCAGGTTGTCGCCCACAGCTTCGCGGGTGTGGGCGGCCACTGTGCCGGCATCAGCAAACATATCTGTGATGCGCAGCAGCAGGGCTTGGCAGTCCACGTGGTCGAACTGGGCCTCCAGGCCGTGGGTGGTGGCGCGGGCCAGCGCCCACTGAAGCACGATTGTATTGCCGACAACGGCGCACCAGCGGGGCAGATCTGCAAATGATGGGTAAAACTTTTCGTTGCGGAAAACGCGGCGCCCGTAAGTTTTGCTCCAGCTCATGCGCTTGCAGATCACGGGGAAGGGGAGGCCGCTTTCCCGCGCGGCCAGGGAGAACGCCTCTGACGCTTCCATTTTGTGAAACGGGATTATTTCAGGAATATCTTGCAGTTGAGGCATGGCATGTGTTCCTTTACGCGCTTTTTGTCACTGTGGTGGCGAGCGGTTCGGGTGTTGTGTCATGGTTGCCTTGCGCGGTGTCGGACTCCTGGGCGCGGATATTCGCCCAGGCCTCTTGCAGGTGGGCAGGGGTGACGACGCCAGCGCGGCGCAGCTCGCACAACAGGCTGCGCAGTTGAAGGTTGACCCCGGCCAGGCGGATTTTGTGGGCGCTGTGCTGGGGGATATCCCCGGAGCGGATGCGGCGCATCCAGCGCGGGGTGATGCCAAGGTAGCGGGCTACGTCACTGTAGGTGCCGCAGGTGCGTACCAGCCGGAACAGGTGGATTCGGGTGGCGTTTTTCATGTGTGGAAAATAGGCACAAAGTTCCTAGTAAGTCAACGCACAAATTGCCTAGGGCTAAAATTCCGGTATGGTCAACGCATGAAAGATGGCGACAAATTTGAACGCGCGGTAGTGGCCCTGTTGGAAGAACGGATAACAGCGTCAGGCTTGTCTCACAGCGAGTTTGCCAGAGCCGTGATGGACGGTGATGCCGTTCGAGCGTGGCGGTTATGTAGGGCGAAAGAGGGGAAGTCGCGGCGCATGTCGCTGGCGGAAACGTATGCGGCAGCTAAGTTCTTTGGCGAGGATTTTGCCAACATGATCTGGAATCTTGAGCGGCAGGCGAAAGAGCGAGGGTTAATTGATTAGGGTTAAAGTTCCTATTTTTTCTTGCATGATGGGGTAAAACTTCCTAGCATGGAGGCACGGAGGAACGCCATGCAGGATGACACGACATTGCCCGCGGTCACTGATCTGGCCGGAATGGCTGAACTTTTGATGGTCGAAGTATCATCATTGGCGAAGGTATGGCGTACCTGGCCTCATTTTTTTGTCGGCAACGGACGCACGGCCCGTGGTGCGCGCTTTCGCCCTGATGATGTCCTCAAATTTTTAGAGCAGCACAATGGCAATTACTCCATACATGACCAAGAGCGGCAAGCGGTTCAAAGTGGAAGTCTACCAGAACGGCGAACGGATAGGCTCAAAGTCGGGGTTCACAAATCAGCAAGACGCAAAAAAGTGGGAAGCAAGGGCGCTCACTCTGGCAGAAAAGAAAGAGCCGACAGGTACGGTCTTCTTGGGTCTGGCGACAGCGTATCTTGACGATATGAAAGAGCGCCGGCAGCACAATACCGTTCAATACAAGATCGCCGCATTGCGGCGATTCTTGTCTTTTATAGGTGGTGATTTTCAGCTTGAACGCCTTCGGGCCGCGCAGATCAGCGGGTACCTTGTTGCACGAAAACAAGCGATGGGGCCAAAGGCCGCAAATCGTGATCTGGTGGAACTGCGGGCGGTTATGAACTGGGCGATCCGAAAGCGCCTTTATCACGAGAATCCTTTCATTCCATTCGAGAAATTCCCTGAAAAGAAATTTGTGCGGCGGGTGCCAACTGCTGCGGAAATTGACGCAGTGCTGGAAGTGGCAACGCAGGAACAAAAAGATTTTCTCGACATTCTGCGCTACACGGGCGCGCGACTTTCTGAAGTGTGCAACCTCTGCTGGAATGATGTTGATTTTCAGCGGAATACAATCACGTTCTGGACGCGCAAGCGTAAGGGGGGCAACCTTGAACCGGGGATCCTTGCCATGCCGCAAATACTGCGTGAAATCCTGGCAGCAAGGAAAGGGCTCCCTTCTGCCCACCCGGAGTTTGTTTTCGTGGGACGTGCCGGGCGACAGTTTACAAAAAACTCTGTGCGGCTTTGGCTTCCGGAGTTGTGCAAGGCTGCCAGCATTCATCCCCCTTTTACTGCCCATGCTATGCGGCATTATTTTGCAACGCTGTTAAAAGACAGTGGGGTGATTACTTCGTTCCAGATTCAAGCGGCACTGAGGCACAAAAATTTGAGTACGACAGAAAAGTACCTACATGAATTGTCGATAGATCGCGGGGTTGCGGCGCTTTTGGATGGTGATGGCAATTCGTGATGTGGCGTGATTTTGCCGCCTTTTTGGCGTGAAAGAAAATCGAGTTTATCCGAGTTTATCCGAGGTTGTTTTTATAACGCGCTGCAATAACAGCATATATTTTTGTGTGCGAAAAGTGTATGGTTAGACTCGAAATCGAGTTAGGGGTTAATAGCTCCTACGTGGGTTCGAATCCCACCCTCTCCGCCATTAATACATAATAAAAACGGCGTGTTGCTTTAGATAGCAACACGCCGTTTTCGCGTCTAAAATGGGTATGCATTTAGCGAGTGCGCGGCCAGTATGCATACCGTACGTTATCTTTCCGGATGGTCACGCCGCCCTGATGTTGGTGGCTGCCCGCCTGCGCTATATGGCAGGCCAAAAGTGGGGCACGCAACGGTATATGAACATGAATTAAGAAATATCGGTTTAAAACCAGGGCATTCGATGCCAGGTACATTCCAGGCTTCATCGATTGGCTGCTACAAAATGTGCGAAAAATTCTGGACACTACCCATACCGTCATGCATACTTTGGCTCGATCTGCGGAGAAAATGTGAGTTAATCTGTGGTGACGATAATGCGAAAATTAAATGTCTGTGCAGATGTTCCGCAATGCCCGTGAGCACATTAGTCTAGAGGCTAGAGAACGTAGTATACGGCTATTCAAGGGTATCAGTAGTAAGGAATGTCATAGTCATATTTTTTTAGTATTATGTTTGCCCGTCCTTTAGTTATCTAGAATAACTGAATTCTGAGATTCCCTCAATAGTAGGTGGATTGTCCCAAACTATGGCGACACTGTATTTTGCTCTGGTCAGTGCAACATAATATTTGCACAAGCTTGTGCCAGTCAGGAGTTTTTCCCCCAGAATATGTTTTTTTATTGGTTCAGTTGGATAGATCAAAACTCTATCAAATGTTAGTCCTTTTGATTCTCCATAGTTGTATGCTCTGTAATTATTATCGACGGAAGTTATTATACTATGTCGGAGCTGTACTGGAGAAAACTCAGTCAAATACTGTGGCGTATCTGCCTTAGAAATAAAAAACACCCCGTCATGGTTGGTCTTTTGACTCGAAAGAGATTCTATTTGCGGGAAATCAGGGAATAGTGTGCTTGAGTATTTACAAATAGACTCATGGCTTCGATATGAATGTTGAAGGGTCGATTTGTCAATTTCGCAAAGTTTTTGGCATTTTTGGGAAAGATATTGATCAATTTTTCCACCACTGAATTCTTTATTTTTTCGCGAAAAATGAGTTTCATAGGTGGCCTGGCGCGGGTCTCCAACCAAGATTGATGGAATTTTCTTTATAATTTCATGTACAATTTCAAGGTCGTATCCAGCAAGATCCTGTATTTCGTCTATATAAATTTCGTTAAAAATTTTTGAAAGTCTGTCAAAAAGTGCACCATTGGACTTTTTATTCGCATTGACAGTAAAGAGTGCGATTTTATCAGAATATAGGCGGTTATGCCCAGTCAAATAATATTTGTCTCCATCATCTTGGCCAAAATAAACAGGACGTCCTTTGGTAATGTATCTGAACCCTGATTTTTGGTCGACCTTTTCAAGGCCTTTAATTGATTTGTTCGTAATTAAGTTTTGATATGGCCTGATGCCATGTTGAAACAAAAAAGACCACCACGTCTGAACTATAATATTACTTGGTATTGATTTTTCTTTTCTTAATATTTTTTTCTTAATTTCTTTTTCATTTTCGCGTGTAAATGTAGTAATTAAAATTTTACTTTTAGAACAAGATTCCAGCGCCTTATCTACAAGATAGGTTGTTTTCCCAGAACCAGCTGCTGCTATAATACATTTACTGTTCATGGACAAACTCGATTGCATTCATGATGTAGTTGGGGCTGTTGAATTCCTCGCATGTTTCAAAAATCTTGAGAGCGCAATCCGTCTTATTGGTCCTCATATGTTGGAGGAGTTCGTCTTCACTTTTATAGTTTGTTCCCAGTACTAAGTTCAGTTTTGCTAGGCTATTGGCTCTTAAGAGGCATGGTTCAAGGGTGTTGTAATTGTAGTAGGCTAAATTCCCAGTGTATTTTTGCTCAACTTCATCAAAAAATAAAACTTGTAATTGGTTATTTTCTTTGAGGTATGTTGAATCATTGGCGCGTATTGAACCTGTTTTGCCGTCATTGTCACGGATTGCGGCAACTTTTTTGTTTATTTTTTTAGCAATCTCCAGAAAGCGTTTATATGACAAGCCGACTGAAATTACATCAATGCCATCTTCAATGGGTAATTTCCCATAATTATTGAAATATATTTTTTGAACGACCAATTCATCGCAAGCTCCTTCAACAAGGATTGCCTTTTCTGCGAGTAGCAGTCGCAATGTGTCATACCCTGGTAGCTTAGAAAAAAAAGAATAAGTATCCTGTGTTAGTTCTTTAAAAGAAGTTGTCTTTTGGTCGTTTAGAAGGATTAAATCTTCAATGCCGAGTTTGTTTGCGACAAAGCTGCTGTGTGTTGAAATGATAATTTGTTTGCCTTCACATTTCTCCTTTATGTAGTTTATGAGCTTGCTAAGTTTGCTGTGAGAAAGATGATTCTCTGGCTCTTCCAGTAAAATTAGATTGGCACAAGTAGCTCTCTTATGAGTTAAGGCAAGGTTTGTCTTTACGATGCACTGTTCTCCTTTGCCGATTTGTTGGAAAGGAATGTCATCTAGGTATGTTGAAATGATTTTTTCCCAAGCATTGGCGGTAGAGATTTCTGCGGAAATTTTAACAGATTTAGAAGATATTTCAGCTTGTTCAGTTATTTTATTGTTGATGGATGTTACAGAATCGTTTGCAGCAAAGAATTCGGCCATTTTTCGATAGCACTGCGCCAAGCCTATTTTTTGTACGTCTTCCAGAGAATCTTTAATAATCCTTGAAAGATATATGTCTGATCCATTGCTAAAGCGACTTTCTGATGAGTTAATGAATGATGATTTCAGCGGGATAGTATATGGACTTACGCCTTCAAGGGCGAATGATTTCCATACAACCGTATAGTATTCAATTGGAAGAGTTTTAACCCCTTCTGAGTTGCAGAGTTGTTCATATTCGCTTGAGTAGCTTTCATCAAATTCAATTGAAAAGAATAACCCTGATTTGTCCTGTTTTGAGCTGTTGTTTGAGCCTCTATATAGTTGGTAGTCTGAGAAATATAGCTCGATTAAAATTGAAGGAGGCTGAGAAGGTGCGTTTGATTTAAGGCTTTCACAGTATTCTTTTACGACATCTATGTTAAACAGATATTGAGAAAGTTCATTTTTAATATGTCGCCCGTATATTTGTCCTGTTAGGGCAAGATTTATAGCCTCAAGAATCGTCGATTTGCCCGCTTCATTGTCACCGACAACTATATTCAGGCCGTCATTGAGAGATAGTTCAAAATGACCTTTGAACGCCTTAAAGTTCTCGATTACCAGCTTCTCAAGCCTAAGTGCCGGGGGGGGAGAGCAAGATGTCATTGTTACCTCTCATCTATTTTTGTACTTTAAGTTTACTCCTTTATCTATAATTTGACAAGATTTTATATGGATGATTGGAATGTGTGCTGGATTCAAAAAAAAGGGCGAGCTGCCGTAAGCAACCCGCCCTTAAGCGTTATGGTTATCCAGAGTTATCTGTCGGCTTCAACCTCGTGCGTCCGGCTAGATGCTGGCTGAACCGCACTTTCAATGATTGCCGCCAAATGGTTGATGTCTGGCGACACGCTTTTCAGATAGATGTCGGTCGTAGTGGCACGCTGATGTCCCAAGAGGAGCTGGATGTCAGTCAGCCCCGCTTGGTGAGACTGGATGAGACTCACAGCGAAAAAATGACGTATTGCAGGAAAACCAAAGTTTTTGACCTGAGCCTTCTTGCAAAGGTTTTTCATCATATCCCTGATCGTTTGTTGGCGGGTTGAATACGGCCCTCCAGTGTTGGGATTGATGAAAACATGGGTCGTGTTGCCTGTTATCGCTCTTTGGGCCGTTATAATGGCATGTAAGCTGCTGCCTATGGGCAAAGTCCGGTACTGCCTTGCCCCTCCCTTGCGCTTCCGCGTCCAAAGCTTCAATGAGTGCTCGGCAACGTCTTCCCACGTTAGGTTGAGAATTTCGCTTACTCTGGCCCCTGTGAGCAGCAGCGTGTTTAGCAAATCAGCTTGCCACGGTTTTGCCCTAGCCAGAACCTTGCTGATGTCGTCAGGGGTAGGCACGTACTTGACGTATTGTTCCACAGCGGGCTTGGCAACAAAACGCCAGGGATTTTTTGGAACAGCGTCTTTGTGCCAATTCCAGAGCGCTTTCAACGTGCGAATACGGCGATCAGCAGCCTTGCCACCACGAGCAGTTTCAGTTGAGCGTATGAAGCTGGTAGCGATGGCCTTCGTAATGTCAGTCATGGCGACATCCTTCGTAAGGAAAGCCGCAAATTCGCAGAGGTGGCGTTTTTGCTCAAGAAATGTGTTGGCCGTTAATCGCACCTTGCAGTCCTGCAAGTATACCCTGCTAGCATGGGAATACATCAAACTCGGAGGCGTAGCTTGCTGCTGACTGAGAGCCAGTTTCGCGACTTGTTCCCATTCCTTTGCGTCTTTTCGGCTGTAGCAAATCTTTGAGTACTGGTGCCCCTGGAACTTGAAGTAGGCTCGGAACACGACTCCATTCTTTTTCACGATTTCGCGTATTGCCATTGTTGTTCTCCGTCAGCATTTTAAAATATTGCAAAATATCATCTTGATTAAATCGCGCGCCCCGTAAATTTTCACTTTTGAAGGAAGCGGGAGTGACAAAAAAATGGGGGTAGCTTCGCCAGTTGTTTCTGACGGTGCCGGGTGATAATTTTAAAAAATCTGCTAATTCTAAGTATGTCATGCACTGCGGGTTCATTGATGCATGAAAATATCTTTAATCTCTTTATATCTGTTAGCGTTTATATGGTTCATCTCAAGAAATGCTGTTTTCATTGCTTCTCCTTCAAAATACCAAGCTTATATAAATTAAGTTGCCCCGGCTGGTGTTTCAGCCGGGGCAACAAGTTTTTAGTGTTTATGCTGTTTCATGAGTTTTTTTACCGCATCGACAACCTCCTTTGGATAAAATGAGAAGTGGTAAAATTCTCGCTTAACGTAATTGTCATAGTCCGCTGTATCGAGGCCCTTGCGGTGATACTCCATAACCCGAATAAGCTGCTCAATCATCAGCTTCATTTCATGGCTAATGGGGTATTCCTTAGAGAGCTTGCCAAAGGTAATGTTCCGCTTGCCAACAATGCCGAACATGTGCCGACCGGGAAACATATCCCTGAATTGCTCTTTTCGGGCTTTCTTCTTTGGTGAAAAAAGGTAGCCACGAATCGAGCTTTCAGTCTTTACTGGCTTAAACGCGCTCTTATTTGTGCTGCCCGTCATCTCCAGCCATGTTCTCATCAGAAAGACCCTTTGCTCTCTTTCTAGCTCTTGGCCGAAAGAGCCGAAAGTGTGGAAATGCAAACCTGATGAAACGCCTCCAAGTGCTGTTTGACTTTATACCGGGACGGGCCAGCCGGTCTGCCATCCTGGAGTTGCCCCCGCTAAACAGGACACTCCAAGTTTTGCAATGAACGGATAAACTCACGAGGTGAGAGCATCCGCAGGGCCTTATGTGGGGCATTTTCATTATAGTCTTCAAACCAACCGGAAAGCTGCGCCATCACAGTTTCGGCATCCGATCGATCGTTGCAGAAGACGTAATCCCGTTTGAATGTTTTGACGAGAGCTTCAGCCATACCGTTGCTTTGGGGGCTGCGAGCTGGAGTAAACTT
>Ga0163159_1000649_pt1 | contig 40327 bp, 34 predicted proteins | sample BioMet9_FD_108702 | JGI IMG/M metagenome (GOLD analysis project Ga0163159, IMG submission 108702) | Microbial communities from bioreactor (seeded with sewage sludge) at Lawrence Berkeley National Lab, California, USA - Biofuel... | ecosystem: Engineered > Bioreactor > Anaerobic > Unclassified ... | reverse complement strand
TCGACGGGCCTCGACCACGCGGGCTACAGCGTAGTCTCGTCCGAAGGCTTCGGCGAGGGCTACAGCGAGGCCCCGCGCGTGGGAGTGCAGGCCGCCTACCAGCGCATGGCGCCGGAGGACCGCTACATGGACTTCCGCAACGAGACAGTGAGCCTCATGGAGGTCCTGGGCATTCCCGTCAAGTACCACCACCACGAGGTCGCCATCTCGCAGCTGGAGATCGAACTGGACTTCTGCGAGATGGAGAAAGCCGCCGACAACGTGGCGCTCGCAAAGTGGATCATCAGGCAGGTGGCCAGTGAGATGGGTCTCTGCGTGACCTTCATGCCCAAGCCGCTCTACAAGATGGCCGGCAACGGGCTGCATGTGCACCAGTACCTTGAGAAGAACGGCAAATCAACCTTCCCGGGCGAGGCTCTCTTCAACCTCTCTCAGGACGGCCTCTCCTACATCGCGGGTCAGCTCTCGCACAGCCTCACCGGCAGTCTGCTGGCCTTTGCCTGCCCCAGCACGAACAGCTACCGCCGTCTCGTGCGCGGCTACGAAGCGCCGGTCAGCGCCACCTTCGCCAAGGGTTCGCGCGCGGCCGCGGTCCGCATCCCGGGCTACGTGGGCAGAGATTCGACCCACATGGAGTACCGCACCGGCGACGCCTCCTGCAATATTTACTACTTCCTGGCGGCCATGGCTCTGGCCGGCGCCGACGGCATCCTTAAAAAGATGGACCCGGTCAAACTTGGCTACAGCGTGCAGAACGAACAGGATGAGCAGATCTTCCCGCTCAACCTCGACGCGGTGCTCGACGGCCTCGAAAAGGACCACGAATACCTCGACAAGGTTTTCCCGCCCAAGCTGCTGGAGCTTTGGATCAAGGCCAAGCGGGCCGAAGCGGCCTACGTCTACAACGCGCCTACTGCTCAGGAGTACGAGCTCTACTTCTAGCCCGCACTCGGTCTTAAACTTTCTGCCAGCCCTGTCGGCGCGGCCTGCGCAAGCCGCGCCGACAGGGCAAATTTTTGTCTTGACGCGGCAGACGGCGGGCGTGATAATCAGGAACATCAGCAGAACATTCTCATTTGCAAAATAATCGTATAACCGGAGGCGGAAATATGTACAAACTTTGGCAGGCGCTGGCAGCAGCTAAGAAATACCGCTGGGTGGAGCTCTCCCACCAGATGAACAACGGCAGCCCGATCTGGAGCGGCATCCCCAAAGAGTCCGTGGAGCTCTCAAAGACGGTCTTCGACTGGGGCAACCCGATGCTCGAATGTCTGATCCAGACGTTCAAGTTCCCGGGCCAGTTCGGCACCCACATAGACTTCCCGGGCCACTTCATCAGAGGCGCGGCGCTCTCCGAAAAATACGGCGTCGAAAACGGCATCTTTCCGCTCTGCGTGGTGGACGTGACGGCGCAAGTCGCAAAGGATGAAAATTATGCCGTCACCGTGGACGATCTCAAGGATTACGAGGCGCGGTACGGCGAGATCCCCGACGGCGCCTTTGTGGTCCTGCGCACGGACTGGTCGCGGCGCTGGCCCGACATGGAGGCCATGTCGAACGCCTCTCCCGACGGCAGCGAGCATTTCCCCGGCTGGTCGCTGGACGCTCTTAAGTACATCTACGAAACGAGAAACGCCGCCGCCAGCGGACACGAGACGCTGGACACGGACGCCTCCAAAGAGGCCGCCGCGGCCGGCGATCTTGCCTGCGAGAGGTACGTGCTCGCGAGGGGAAAACTGCAGATAGAGCTGCTCTGCAACCTGGACCAGGTGGCGCCGGCCGGAGCCGTGCTCATAGCCGCCTGGCCGAAATTCGAGGGAGCCACGGGGCTGCCGGCCAGAGTCTGGGCGCTCACCGAGTAGCGCAAGGCTTTCAAGCGCCGTCAGACGAAGATCCGCAGAGGACAACAGATACTATGAATGAGCACGAAATGATGAAATATATACTGGACTCCGTGCCCTATCCGGTTGTTTTTGTCGACTGCGGTCACGTAATCAGTATTTGAACAAGACCGCCGCATATCATTATTCTCAGATGCGCGGCTGCGCCGATCTGATCGGCAAATCCCTAAAGAGGAGTCAAGGTAAAAGATCATCGCTGCTGTGGAAAAGCTGAAGGATCATGCGAATGAAATTTTCCTCGGAGTCGGAGTTAACAATCAGCGCATATATATCAATCCGGTCCGCGGCGGCGATGGAAATCTGGTCGGCTATTTTGAGCGCTTCGAACTGAATCAGCAGCTGTAAAATTTATTGCGGCGGCCGTGAGCGGAGCCATCGGACCGCCGCAAGTATCGTTTTGTCGATTGGCAGGAAGCGGCGTTTAAAAACGTTCCTGCCTTTTCTTTTTATGCTATGATTGACTGACCAAAACCGCAATCGTCGGTTGTCCGCGCAAAGCGGACGGGAAGGAACGGCCATCGATGGACGCGAACGAAAATCTGAAAAAATTTGACAAGATCGCCGCAGCCGCGCGCAGCGCCGAGACAAGCGCAGGCTACGTGCTGTACAACTCCTGAGGTTCAGGCTCTGCGGCCGCCGGCGGCGGCCTTTGCAAAAAGCCCGGAGCGACCGGCGTGCAGCTTGACGCGGCCGCTATTCTGAAACGCTTTGACGACCTGCTCGCGGAGGGGCGCGTCAGGGAAGCGGGAACTTACCTTGAGGAACAATCCGCGCTGGCCGAACGGGAGGGCGACAATAACGCCGCCGTCTCCATTTACAACGAACTCGAAGGGTTCTGGCGCGCGGCCGGGCAGCAGGAAAAGAGCTATGCCGCAGCTGAAAAGGCGCTCGATCTGCTCAAGGGGCTGGGTCTTGAGGAGACTATCGATTACGCCACCACGCTGCTCAACTACGCGACGGCCAAAATGGTCTTCGGCGACACGCAGAACGCGCTGGCGCTCTACCGCCGTGTGGAGGAGATCTACCAGACGCAGCTGAAGCCTGACGATTACCGCTACGCAAGCCTTTACAACAACATGGCCCAGTCGCTGCTGCGTTCGCGCGACATGAAGATCGCGGGCGAGTACTTCCTGCGTTCGCTGAGGCTGCTGGAGAAGATGGAGGACGTGGAGTCCGAGAAGGCAACCTGCTGCTGCAACATGGCCGTCTGTCTGATGGCGCAGGGCGGCATGAACGAGGCGCGCGCGTATCTGGAGAGGGCCGAGGAGGCGTTCCGCAGCCTGCCGAACGATCCGCATGCAGACAGCATGCTGGCCTGCCGCGGGCAGCTCGAATACCTTAGCGGCAATTACGCGGCCGCCGCCGGCTACTATCAGCGCGCGGCTGAAAATATCGAAAAACGGTTCGGCCGCAACGTGAACTACGCCGTTATGTGCCGCAATTGCTCCAAGGCTCTGGCCGCGGCCGGCAACGAAGCCGAGGCGGAGCGCTGGGCCGGACTCGCGGCGGCGGCCGGACGCTAGAGGCCCCGTTTTGCAGGGACTGGAACTCTGCCGCGAATTTTACAGACAATGCGCTGCGCCCGCCGTTGAGAAGCGCTTCGGCGAACGGGCCGGACGCATAGCCGCGGGACTGGTCGGCCAGGGCTCCGACTGCCTTGGCTACGACGACGAGATCTCCCGCGACCACGACTTCGGCCCCGGCTGCTGCCTGTGGCTGACGGACGAGGATGACGAGGCCTTCGGCGCGGAGCTGCGGGAGCTTTACGCTTCTCTGCCGGCGGAATTTATGGGTTTCAGGCGCAGCACCCAGCCTCAGGGCGCCGACCGGGTCGGAGTCATGAGGATCTCGCAGTTCTACGCGAGGTTCACCGGCTGTCTTGGCACGCCTCCGAATGAAGCGGCCTGGCTGCGCGTGCCGGAACACTTTCTGGCCGCGGCCACGAGCGGCGAGGTCTTCCGCGACGACGCGGGAGTATTCAGCCGCATACGCGCGAGCCTGCTGCCCTGCTATCCCCGCGACGTGAGGCTCAAGAAGCTGGCCGCGCGCGTCTTTGCAATGGGCCAGGCCGGGCAGTACAACTATCCGAGGATCGTCAGACGCGGCGACGGGCCAGCCGCCATGCTGGCGCTCGACGAATTTGCGCGCGCCGCGCTCTCGGCCCTCCACCTGCTCAACCGCCGCTACCTGCCCTACTACAAGTGGGCCTTCCGCAGCGCCCGCGGACTGCCGCGGCTCCAACAGGCGGAAAGCGAACTCGAAGCGCTCTTTGCAGAGGACGCGCTGAGCAGGAGAGAGGAACTCATAGAGTCGATCTGCGGCCAGGTGCGGACGGCGCTGGCACAGGACGAGCTTACGGACAGCCGCGAAACCTTTCTGGCCGCACAGGCTGGCGAGATCATGAAACGTATAGACAGCGATTTTCTGAAAAATCTGGGAGTATCGGTGGGATAAAAATGGACGATATTATAGACGCGATCGTGCAGCTGGAATGGAAATTTTTTGACAAGGTGCAGAACGAGGGCGGCCGCGCAGACTGCCAGAACGACTGGCAGACCTTCAGCGTCATGCGCCGCAGCCAGTACCAGGCCTGGACCGGTCCGATGCTCGAAAGCTGGCTCCGCGACCTGCTGCGCGCCTACGACGAGGGCCGCAATCCGCTCACGGAGAAGTATGGCTACATGATGTGCGTGAGCGACCCGGCCGGCAGTCAGGACACCGCAGCCCGCCTGCCGCAGGTGCCGCAGGAGAAAAAAGAGCTGGCGCACAGGATTGTCACGCGCCTGCTGCCGCTCAACGAGGCTTACAGACAAAAGTATCCGCACGTGGCCGGCCGCGGTCGTCCGCTGCGCACCAGCGAGGAAGCGGCCGCAGGCTGGACCTCCATTGAAACCTACGAAACAGGCGAGCTCTGGACCTACTCGCAGGAGACGCTGAAGCTCTTTGACGAACATCTGGTCGAGCTGGAAAAATCAGGCCGTAGCTACCCGGAAATGGTGGTCGAAAACGGCCTCAAACAGCGCGGCTTCGAAAGCATCCGGCAGGCCGAAGAGTATCTGGCGAAAAAGGAGAGAGGCTGATTTCCCGTTTCCGCTCCACAGTCCGATCAATTGAAAGCTGTTTTAAGACAGGAGGCTGCGCACATGGATAAAAAATACTGTTTCTGTGACTTTCCGGTCGTCGGCAAACTTGCTGTCGGCGTGACCGGCGATTTTGTCACCGACCTGCATTTTGAGAAATCCGACGACTGGCCGCAAAAATTCGTCGAAGAGGAGACGCCGCTCCACCGCGAAGTCAAACGGCAGCTGGCGGAATATTTTTCAGGCGCGCGCAAAGTCTTCGACCTGCCCCTCGCGATGACCGGCACCGACTTCCAAAAACGATGCTGGGCGGCTCTGCGCGAGATCCCCTACGGCGAGACGCGCAGCTATGGCGACATGGCGCGCGCGGTCGGCTCCCCAAAGGCTTTTCGCGCCGTAGGCATGGCCAACCACAGGAACCCCATCGCCATCATCGTGCCCTGCCACCGCGTGATCGGTTCGAACGGCAGCCTCACCGGCTTTGGCGGCGGGCTTGACGTCAAGGCCTTTCTGCTCTCGCTTGAGAAAAAATATGCCCATATTTGAGTACGGCGAAAAGGAGATCGCCTGGCTCTCCAAACGCGACAAAAAACTGGGCGCCTTCATTGAGCGCGCCGGTTTCATCGAACGCGAACTGGAGCCGGACCTCTTTGCCGCGCTCGTGAGCTCCATCGCCACGCAGCAGATCTCCAACGCAGCCGCGGATACGGTCATGAAGCGCTTTGAGGATAAATTCAGCCTCACGCCGGGATGTCTCGGAGCCGCAACAGTTGACGAGATCCAAAGCGTCGGCATCTCATTCCGCAAAGCCGCCTACATCAAGGGCTTCTGCGAGGCAGTGAACGGAGGTTTCGACCTCGAAGCCCTGCGCGCGCTGCCGGACGAAGAAGTGGCCGCCAAACTGCTGCCCATCAAGGGCATCGGCCCCTGGACCGTCGAAATGTTCCTCATCTTCTCGCTGGGCCGCCCCGACGTGGTCAGCTTCGGCGACTACGCCATCCGCAAGGGCATGATGAACCTCTACGGCCTTAAAGAACTTGACAGAGCGAAATTCGAACGCCGCCGCAAACGCTATGCGCCTTACGGCACCACGGCTTCTTTATATCTGTGGGAAGCGGCAGTCCTGTAAAAAAAGGTTGCGCAAACCTCATAATTCGTGCTAGACTAGCCTTTGCGCGGGCCCGTAGCTCAGTTGGATAGAGCGACCGCCTCCTAAGCGGTAGGGCAGCGGTTCAACTCCGCTCGGGCCCGCCATTTTCTGAACCGCAGTAATTTTGGACAGTCGGCTGTAATTCAGCGGCGGAGCAATTGCTCCGCCGCTGTTTTTGTCAATTGCTCCGAGTTGTGCCTGTATTTCCGAAAGTTTTTGCTGTGCATGAAATCCTTTCAAATGAAACACTAACGCCGCGGCGGAACCGACGCTGCTATGTCGCAGCAGGCTTAGTTTCACTCAGTGTTTTTCGCATTGATTTCTTTGTGTCAGACTGCTATTATCAGCAACTAAAAGCATATCAGGCCGATACGGATACAAGCTGTGGCGTATTATTGGTGAAAGTTTGTTTTGCACGTCCGGCGGAGGCGGCTCCTGCCGCTGCGGAGGCGGAATGAAAAAGAACGGTTTGCGGCTGTTTTCCATACTGACGCTTGTTCTGCTGCTGCTGAACGGCCTGGCTGCGCCTGGCTTCTGTTACGCGGGCGAGGATCGCCGCGTCGTACGGGTCGGCTATTTCCCGTTTGACGGCTATCACATGACTGACGCACACGGCAGACGCAGCGGCTATGGCTACGATTATCTGCAGTATATGCTGAACTATGCCGGCTGGAAGTACAATTACATTGGCTACGCCGACGGACGGAGCTGGAACGACATGCTCAGGATGCTGAAGGACGGCGAGATCGATCTGCTGACTTCGGCCACTAAAAACGCCGAGCGCGAGAGTATCTTCGACTTTTCCGAGCAGCCCATCGGCACCAGCGCGGCCATCCTCACGGTCAAGGCCGGCAACACAAGATTCATGGCCGGCGATTTTGCGCACTGGAGCGGGATGAGGGTTGGGCTGCTGAAGGGCAACAGCAGAAACGACAGCTTTGCAGCCTACGCCAGGACCAACGGTTTCACTTATATCCCCGTCTACTTCGACACAAGCGAAGAGCTCAAACACAGCCTCGAAAACGGCTCGATCGACGCCATCGTGACGAGCAACCTGCGCCGCATCAGGAGCGAATGGCTGCTTGCCCAGTTCGATTCCAAACCGTTTTACGTGATCGTGAGAAAGGGCGACGAAAAACTGCTCGGCGAGGTGAATTACGCGCTGGAGCAAATTAGAAGCTTCTCCCCGAACCTGCCGGAGCAGCTGTTCCAAAAGTATTACGCGCCCAATAACGGCAAGCAGATCAACTATACGGCCAGGGAACGCGCGTTCATCGCGCGGTGCCAAAAAAGCGGCAAAGTCTTCAGGGCCATCATAGACCCGGACCGCAGGCCTCTTTCCTACTGCGAGGACGGGACGACCAAGGGCATCCTCGCGGATTTCTGCCGCGAGATTTTCAGAAGAGCGGGGCTCAGGGTCGAATTTGTGCCGCTGAAGAGCCGCGGAGAGTATCTGAAGCTGTTCTCGCCGCCGTCCGCGGACATCTGCTGCGACCTCGGCCGCAATCTGTCGCGCGCCGAGAATCTTGGCTACGTGCTGACCGGCGAGTACAGCTTTGGCACGGTCTCCAGGCTGCAGCGCAAGAATTTCTCCGGCTCCGTGCGCCGGATCGGCGTCAAGAGGGCCGGTCTCGACGCCGAGTTTGCTGCGGAACGGCTTGAAAAGGGCGCATATCTCGTCTATTTCGACAGCACAGGCGACTGCGTCCAGGCGGTAAAAAGCGGCGGGGTGGACTGCGCTTATCTTGCGACTAATTCGGCGCAGAACGTCATTTACGATGACGGCACCACGAATCTGACCTGCGTGACGCTGCCGAAAGGCACGGTCGGCTATGCCATTGGGGTGAGCCGGAACGAGGATTATCTGCTAGCGTCCGTCATCGCGAAGGCCATTTTCTCCATCGATGACGCGGATGCAGCCTCCATCACGGCTCCCTATATCGTCAACGAGGTAAGGTCGCTGACGCTGACCGGCCTTTTCTACTCGCATCCGTTTTTCATGGTAGGCTTCGTCGTCACCTTACTGCTGCTGTTCTTCACACTGCTTGCCTACCTGTACCTGCGCGACAAACAGTTCGAGACGGAGAAGGCCAACGAGGCTCTTAAAGTTGCCATTGCGGCGGCGGAGCGGGCCAACAGGGCTAAGACGGATTTCCTCTCGCGCATGAGCCATGACATCAGAACGCCGCTGAACGGCATCATCGGCATGACCCACCTGGCGGACAGGCTGCCAAGCGAACCGCAGATGAAGAACTACCTGGGCAAGATAGACCAGTCTTCCAAATTCCTGCTGGGACTGGTGAACGACGTGCTGGACATGGCAAAGGCGGAGAGTGGCAAGATCGAGCTGCATCAGGAGCCATACCGGATAGCAGACTTCGACAGCTACATAGATTCGGTCATCAAGCCGCTCTGTGCGGAGAGGAATCAGACCTTTACGGCCTCGATGAAACTGGTGGAAGCGGCGGTCCCCATTATCGATATCCTGCGCTTCAACCAGATCATCTTCAACCTGCTCTCCAACGCCGTCAAATACACGCCTGAGGGCGGCAGGATCACCCTCAGCGTAAATGGGGAACTGGTTTCCGGCCATAAGGAGCGCATTACGGCTGTCGTAAGCGACAACGGTATCGGCATCAGCGACGAGTTCCAGAGGATCCTGTTCGAACCCTTCTCGCAGGAAGACCGCAGCGACACCGCCAGCAACCGCGGCAGCGGACTCGGTCTGGCCATTGTCAAGAAGCTTGTTGACCTGATGGGCGGCGCCATTTCCGTACGCAGCAAACTGGGGCAAGGCACGGTTTTTACCGTGGTCCTGGACTTTGATTATCTCGAAGAGGCGAAGTCGGCCATGGTCAAAAACTCTCCCGGGAGCGCCTGTGATTACGGGCCTCTGGCCGGACGGCATATCCTGCTCTGCGAGGATCATCCGCTGAACCAGGAGATCGCCGGAGCTCTGCTGGAGGAGAAGCGCATGACGGTAACGGTCGCCGACAACGGTCAGAAGGGCGTGGAGCTGTTCGCCGATTCCGCGGCCGGTTTTTACGACGCGGTCCTGATGGACATCCGCATGCCGGTCATGAACGGCTACGAGAGCGCGCAGGCCATTCGCGCGCTGCCAAGAGACGACGCCGGGAGCGTTCCCATCATAGCGATGACGGCTGACGCCTTTGATGACGACGTGAGAAAATGCCTCGATGTCGGCATGAACGGCCATATCGCAAAGCCGATCGATCCGGAAAAGCTCTATAAAACACTGCTGGAGCAGCTAAAACAGTAGACCCGTCTGCCGCGTCAAATTGCGATGGGGAGCACATTTCAATTCCGGAACATGCGGGCGGTGAATTGAAATTCGGCGAACTGTCCGCCGTTTCCGAAGTCCTTCACAGAACAGGCCGGCGGCGGTTTAGAGTTCAGCTTTGTACTAAATCGCCTTCCGGAACAAACAGACGCTCAAATTGCTGTATTTGCAATTTGAGGCGGTGGCGGGTCATTTTACAGCTCATCATATTTTGATCCTATGTCAATTATGCCAGAGCAAAATTCAGCGGCTTTTTCTTCATCGCCTGGTCCAAACATGCCAGGCGGGTCAAAGATGGTTTTAAAGGTTTGTCGAACATCTTTGCGAGGAACGGAGGATATGTTTCTGCGGCTAAATTTTGCGAATCATTCGTCCGTATGTTTGTGCTTCGGCACATATAATTCCCCGGTGCGAGACATATAATAATAAATCAGCGATCTGTAAACAGAGAATGCTTTAGCAACTCTGCTGCCAGTTTGCGGCGTCAATATTATCTGATTTTCGAAAGGCGGCGGACGCTATGCAATTTGCCGGCGACAGCGAGAAAAAGTTGTTAAATTCAGATATAAGGCTGCTGGCGATTTTTGTCTTTTTCGCCCTGCTGACGGTGGGCTACGTGCTCGTTCAGATCCTCGGGCTGGATAATCCGCGGGGGCTGTCGCTGCTGCTGGCGGCCATAGCCTGCACGACCCTGGCCGCTCTGGCTCTGGGCGCGCTGGAAGTCGTCAAACACCTCAGACGCGGCACACACGACATCTACGCGGCGGACCTGGCCCGCATGAAGGCGCCAGGCGGCCGGTTCGAGATCAGGAAGCTCTTTGCAACTGCCTTCGACGTCTCCTTCATCCTGGTCCTCTGCTTCGCGATCCTGCTGCTGACTATGCTCGCCACCAAGGGGCTCCGCGGCGGCTCCGTGCGCGGCTACGTGGTCAACCCGCTGATGCTCTGCGCGGTGGCCGGGGCTCTGGCTCTCTACCAGTACTTCATGACCCACACAAGCTGCAGCGAGCTCAGAAAGATGTTCAAAGAGCATTATTCCGAAGCGGACCCAGCCGACAAACTGAAATAAGAGGGTTGAAGAAATGGACGTCTGGAAACTTGCGAATTACGCAGCCTGGCTGCTCAGCGCCGTAATAGCCATCTATCTGCTGCGCGACTTCATCAAAACCGAAAGATCCCATCGGGATTAAAAGCGGAATTCTATCATGGACAAAGAAAAAGAACAGCTTCACACCAATCAGCTGGGCCCGATCCACATCTGGGCCCTGGGCGTCGGCATCGTGCTGGTCGGCGAATTCATGGGCTGGAACTTCGCTGTCGCGCGCGGAGGCTCCATCGGCGCGATCCTGGCCATCTGGACGATGGCCATTATGTACATCTCCATCGTCATGATGACCACGGAAATGGCCTCCGTGATGCCGGAAGCAGGCGGCCAGTACACAATGGCGAAGTACATACTCGGCCCCCTGGCCGCCTTCAACGTCGGCCTCATGGTCGTGCTCGAATACGCCATGCTCGAAGCGGCGGATGCGGTGGTGGTGGGAGACATCATCAAATCCCTGCACCCGGGTCTCAGCGCCATTCCCTTCATCGTGCTCTCGCTGCTCTTCCTTACCTTTATGAACTACCGCGGCGCCTACGCGACTCTCACGCTGAACTTCGTGATCACCGCCGTCGCCTTTGCGAGCGTGATCCTGCTGCTCTTCTCCACAAACTTCTACGATCCGGCGCGCACGCTGATCAAGCTCAAATCGCTCACCAACGGCCTTCCCTACGGTCCGCTCGGCGTGCTGGCCTCTATGCAGTTCGGCATCTGGTTCTTCCTCGGCATCGAAGGCACGGCCATGGCCGCCACCGAATGCCGCAGCGCGGACCGCGCCCTGCCGGTCGGCACCATCGTGGGACTGCTCACGCTGCTGATCGGCGGCACCGTTACCTGGTTCGTCTGCTCCGGGCTCATCGAGGCCGGCAAACTCGGAAGCTCCGTCTATCCGCTCTACGATGCAGCCCTGGCCACCGGCAAACTCTACGTGGCCGTCGCGCTCTTCGTGGGCACCACGCTCTCCTGCCTTGCGAGCGCCAACGGCTGCATCAACGACGCGAGCCGCGCCTGGAGCGCGCTCTCCCGCGATACCATCATGCCCAACGTCTTTGCCGCCGAACATCCGAAATTTAAAACGCCCTACCGCTCGATCCTCTTTCTGTTGCCCATCTCGCTGGCCTTTGCTTTTACGGGCCTGCTCGACCAGATCGTCACCTTCTCCATCTTTTCGGCTTTGCTCGTATACATCATGACTGCCGTCATGATGCTGCGTTTCCGCAAAATGTATCCGCTGGGAACCATCAAGCGCGGCTACATTGCGCCGCTGCATCCGCTGCCAGCAGTCGTCACGATCGTGCTCGCCTGCGTGGCTCTGGCCGGCATGTTCCTCACCTACAGCTTCAACATGCTCTCCGGCGTGCTCTTTTACGCGCTGGCCTCGTGCTGGTTCGTGAAGCGCCGTTTCAAGTTCCTGGACCAGAAAGGTTTTCTGCGCGCCGGCGTGGAAAAGTGGGGCGCGTCGAAAATTTAGAACACAAACTATGCCATATGCGTCATAAATGCAAGAGCGGGACGGGCCTGCAGTTAAATCAGGACGTCCCGCTCTTTTGCGCCGCATCGCCTGTTGGCCGATGCCTGAGAACTTTTCCCGCAAAGCGCATGCAAAATAATTATGCGCCGTTTTGTTCAAAAGCTGCACTTGCCCATTGACGTTATAAACCCTTGATGCAGCTGGCTTTATAAATTCTAAAACTTTATTAACGCTTCAATGGAAGCAAAAATAAACAAATCATTGACTTAAATTCAAAAGAATTTATTCTCTAAATAGGCTGAGTAATCTGCAAGTATAAATTCTCTAAAACATGCAAATTATTGAAAGCAAGTTGCAACTAAAAATCCAACTGGAGGGTGAATAGTAATGGCTTTCAGAAAAATGTGGCTGAACATCAACGGCGTCAACAGGATGTTCATGTGCGACCCCGTTAAGGAATCGCTGGCCGACGTACTCAGAAGACTTGGCTGCACCAGCGTCAAGGTCGGCTGCGGCATCGGCGTTTGCGGTTCTTGCTCAGTAATACTCAACGGCGAGCTCGTGCGCTCCTGCATCTACAAAATGGGCCGCGTTAAGGAATTCAGCACGGTCACTACGGTTGAAGGCATCGGCACGCCGCAGCATCTGCATCCCATTCAGGTGGCTTTCATGAACGACGGCGCCATCCAGTGCGGTTTCTGCACGCCGGGCTTTGTCGTCTCCACCTACGCACTGCTCTCCAAGAACGATAATCCGACGCGCGAAGAGGTCCGCGACTGGTTCGAGCAGCATAAGAACGTCTGCCGCTGCACGGGCTACAAGCAGATCGTCAACGCAGTCATGGACGCCGCCAGAGTCATGCGCGGCGAAGCCACGGTCGACGACATCAAGGTCAAGATGCCGGAGAACAAGGAATACTATGGCAAACCGCTCGTGCGTCCGACCGCTCTCGCCAAGGTCTGCGGCCTCGCCGATTACGGCGACGACCAGGAACTCAAGATGCCGGAGAACGTCTGGCACGTGGTAGTCGTGCAGCCGCGTCTTGCGAGCCATGCGAATATCCTCGGCATCGACACTTCCGAAGCAGAGAAGATGCCCGGCGTAGCCAAGGTCATCCTGCCGAAGGATATTAAAGCGGCCGGCGGCACCAACCAGATGCCGGAAGCAAACTTCCACGCGCGCAGCACGGTCAGGATCCCGAGCCGTGAAATACTCAACGAGCATATCATCTACCGCTATGGCGACTGCGTCGCTCTCGTGGCGGCCGACACCAAGAGCCATGCCCGCGCCGCCGCTGCCAAGGTGAAAGTCGAGATCGAGAAGCTGCCGGAATACATGAGCTTCCTCGAAGCGGCTATGCCTGATGCACAGCGCATCCATGAAGATACGCCGAACATTTTCGCGCTGCAGCCGGTGCTCAAGGGCGAAGGCCTCAAAGAGCCCGCCAAGGTCGCGGAGATCATCGACAAGTCCGCTTACAGCGTGGAAGGCAGTTTCTACTCTTCGCGCGAGCCGCACCTCTCCATCGAGGGCGATCCGGTCGAAGCCTACTTTGACGAAGACAATTATCTGACGTTCCAGTGTAAGTCCCAGGGCGTCTATTCCTCGATCGGCCGCATCGGCAACTCCGTCGGCCATCCTGTCGACAAGATGCGTGTCATCATGAACCCGACCGGCGCCAGCTTCGGCTGGTCTACCAACGCGGGCGACCTCTGCCTGGCGGGCGCTGCCGCAGTCGTAATGCAGGGCCCTGTGGCGCTCTCCATGAGCTATGAAGAACACCAGCACTTCTCCGGCAAGCGCTGCCCCTGCTACTCCAACGGCAGACTCTCCTGCGACAAAGACGGCAAGATCACAGCCGCAGAGTTCGACTTCGGACTCGACCACGGCGCCTACTCCTGGGGCGGCGACGACTGCTTTACGAAGCAGGCCCGCTTCGCGTTCTTCCCGTACAATGTTCCCAACGTGGCAGGCCTCTGCCGCGTAGCGAACACGAACCACAACTTCGGCACCGCCTATCGCAGCTACGGTTCTCCTCAGGCCTACACGCTCAGCGAAAACCTCATGGACATGCTCGCAGAGAAGGCCGGTATCGATCCGTTCGAGTTCCGCTGGCGCAACATCGGCCGCCCTGGCGACACGAACATCAACAGCTACCCCTTCCGTCAGTACCCGATGGAAGATATGATGAAGATCCTCAAGCCGATTTATGAAGAAGCGGTCAAGAACGCCAAAGCCGAAGACACGCCGGCCAAGCGCCGCGGCGTCGGCGTGGCCTGGGGCGGCTTCAACGTCACCGAAGGCCAGACCGACAAAGCCGGAGCGGCTCTTGAGCTTAATCCTGACGGCACCATCACAAAGTACGACACCTATCAGGAACTCGGACAGGGCGGCGACATCGGCTCCCTGATGGTCACGCTGGAAGCCCTCAAGCCGCTGGGCATCACCCCCGACAAGATCAGGCTCGTTCAGAACGACACCAAGATCTGCCCGGACAGCGGCATGTCCGGCGCCAGCCGCACCCACTACATGAGCGGACACGCCACTCAGGTCGCGGCCGAAAAGCTCCTCAACGCCATGCGCAAGCCAGACGGCACCTTCCGCACCTATGACGAAATGAAGGCCGAAGGCCTGCCCACGAAGTATGAAGGCGAATGGACCTGCGCCTCCGTACCGGGACTCTGCGTCCTAGACCCCAACACCGGCATCGGCGACCCGAGCCCGTCCTATACCTACTGCCTCAACATGGCTGAAGTTGAAGTCGACACTGCCACAGGCAAGACCACGGTGCTGCGCTTCACCTGCGTGGACGACGTGGGCAAAGTCGGCAACATCGCTGCGGTCAACGGCCAGGCTTACGGCGGCATCGCGCACAGCATCGGCTTTGCCCTCAGCGAAGATTACGAAGACGTCAAGAAGAACACGAACATCGCCAACAGCGGCGTCCCCTACATCAAGGAGATACCGGACGAGATCAACGTCATCCACTACCAGAGACCGGACGAAGCCGGACCTTTCGGTTCCTCGGGCGCTTCCGAAGCGTTCCAGTCCTCCGGACACATGGCCGTCATCAACGCGATCTACAACGCCTGCGGAGTCCGCGTCCATGAACTGCCTGCGCGCCCCGACAAGGTGAAGGCCGGACTCGACGCCATCAAGGAAGGCAAAAAGCCTTACGAGCCCAAGAAGTACTTCCTCGGCTCCGACATGTACGAAGAGCTGGAGGACATCAAGGCCAACCCGGTCAAGTGCGAAAAGGGCGAAGCCTACTACAAGGCGCTGGGCGGCGGCTCGGGAGAAAGATTCTTCTAATCCGCTGCAGCAGAGGGCACAAGCCCGTTGCCTGAAACAAACGAACTGCCCCGGGCCGCGTTATACGGCCCGGGTTCTTTATAAAGACGCAAAAACATTTATAATTGAATCATCAGATGCTGCGGGGGACGAGTAAATGGATGAAAAAGAGAAAATAAAGAGTTGCTGTCTTGAAAAGGAAGTTGCGCCCTGCGTTTCGGCCTGCCCGTTCCATATTGATGCAAGGACCTTCATCTCGCGCATGCGCCGCGGAGGCTTCAACTTTGCCTACCGGCTCTACGCGGACAGCGTCGGTTTCCCGGACATAGTGTCCAGATTGTGCGGCGCCCCCTGCGAAGCCGGATGCCCGCTGAAGCAGACGGATGGTCCGATCGCCATGAAGCTGCTGGAGCAGGCCGGCGTCTCCTACGCCTCCAACAGAGAGCCAAACAGCTACAACCTGCCGCCCAGGGGCAAGAGCGCCGCTATCGTAGGCGCCGGTCCCAGCGGTCTTGCCTGCCTGCTGAAGCTGGCGAACAGGAAATACGATGTGACGCTGTTTGAGAAGAGCGGCAGGATCGGAGGCAGTCTCTGGAACAAGCTGCCTTCGGAAGTCTTTCTCGCCGACATCGAACTGCAGCTTAAAAACGAAGAATACAAACTCTGTCTCAACACTGAGATAACTGATATAAAAGAGATAGCGGATAAATTTGACGCTGTTTACGTAGCGACGGGAGCGGCCGGCAGTGATTTCGGACTCTCCTTCGACCGCGGCGCCGGCAAACCCGTTTCGGCCGGCAGCAATGTTTACGCGGGCGGTTCGCTCACCGGGTCTGAATCGCCGGTTCAGTCCATCGCGGACGGCATCAGAGCGGCGGCCCTGCTGGAGGACCACATCAAGACCGGCAACGTGCAGACTGCCCAGACGCAGCCTGCCACCAGGATCAGGATCAACGCCGATAATATCGTGAGGGCTCCGGCCGTGCAGCCAAGCGACCACGGCTGTTTCACCAAAAATGAGGCCAAGGAAGAGGCCAAACGCTGCATCATGTGCCGCTGCGACTTCTGCGTAAAAGCCTGCGACCTGATGCAGTACTATCAGAAATTTCCCAAGCTTATCGAACAGGAAGTGCACATCACCATTTATCCAGGCACGCTCGACGGCAACGGCACCGTCTCCACGCGGCTGATCTCCACCTGCAACCAGTGCGGGCTCTGCGCGGCGGCCTGCCCGGAGGATATCGACGTGGGGCTGTTCCTGCGCCAGAGCCATATCGCCATGCGCAACAAGGGCGCCATGCCCTGGGCTTTCCACGAGTTCTGGCTGCGCGACATGGAACATGCGGACTCGGAGCGGGCTGCTTTCTCCTGGATGCCAAAGGGCGCTGAAAAGAGCCGTTATCTTTTCTTCCCAGGCTGTCAGTCCGGCGCTTCGAATCCCGATTATGTCCTCAAACCCTATGAATTTTTACTTGAAAAACTGCCAGACACTTCCATTTATCTGCGTTGCTGCGGCGCTCCGGCGCTCTGGGGCGGCGAGGAGGCCCTCTACGAGAAATCGCGCGGAGAAATTCGCGCCAAATGGGAGGAGATGGGCCGGCCGACGTTCGTCTTCTCCTGTGTGACCTGTATGGAGATTTTCAGGCAGTATCTGCCGGAGATCAGGGGCGTCTCGCTTCTGGAAATGCTGGCGGAGTACGGCATCGCCGTTCCCAAAGACGAAGCAGGCAAGGAAGTCGCAGTGTTTGACCCCTGCGCTAGCAGAAATTTTCCGGCTGCGCAGAGTGCGGCCAGAGCACTTGTCAAACAGGCCGGTTATGAGGCCAGACCTCTTGCATACGAGGGCAAGATGGCCAGATGCTGCTCCTGGGGCGGTCAGGTGGACGTTGCCAATCCTCCCTACGCGAAATGGGTCGTCGACAGGCGCAAAACTGACAGCGAGCTGCCCTATGTGGTCTACTGTACGAACTGCCGCGACATTTTTGCAGAGGCAGGCAAACCGGTCAGGCACATTCTTGATATATTATTCAACCTCGGCGGCTGGGCGGAAAAACCGCCCACGTACAGCCAGAGGCACCGCAGCCGCGAGTACCTCAAAGCCATGCTGGAGCGGCGCTGCAGCGGACGCGAAGGAGCTGAGCCTATGCATGAACGCCTCGTCATGGAGCCTGACGTTGAGGCAAAGATCAACAAAGACAAGATACTTGAAGAGGATGTCTTGTCCGTCATCCATTTCTGCGAGACAAGCGGCAGAAAGCTCAGGGACCAGCAAAGCGGACATTTCATCGGCTATCACGAGGTCGGGCATATGACCTTCTGGGTCGAGTACGCGCCAGAAGGAGACGACTGGCGGCTGTTCAACGCCTACGGGCACAGGATGAAGATCGAACTGGAGGAAGTCTGGAATGGAAGAAAACAAAAAGCTGATCTGTAGCAGATGCGGCGTCGAGCTGACGCCTGCCAAGGCGAGCTTCAGTTATCTCAAACACTCCTTCAATTCCGAAGTGCTGCGCTGTCCGGAATGCGGACAGATATATATTCCTGAATCGCTCGCCGGCGGCCGTATGCACGAAGTGGAAATAGCCATCGAAGACAAATAGCGTCCGGCCGACGGACGACAGGAGGAATCGATATGACGCGCAAAAAGGTCACAGAAGAACAGGTCTTGAATTACTTCAAGAACGGATTTAACTGCTCGCAGGTCGTGGCGATGCAGTGGGCCGAAGAATTCGGCTACGATGAAGAAGAGGCTGCGCGCGTGACGTCGGCTTTCGGCGGCGGCATGTCGCTCGGCGGCGTCTGCGGCGCCGTTTCTGGCGCAATGGTGGCGCTGGGCTGGAAGTACGGCCACAGCGCCGCAGGCGAGCTGAACAAAAAAGAACAGGTCAGACGCAAGGCGGCGGAGTTTCAGCAGAAGTTCGCCGCCAGACGCGGCAGTATCGTATGCCGTGAACTTTTGGGCTACGATTTCTCCAAACCTGGTCAGCGCGAGGCGGCTCAGCAGTCAGGCGCAACGTCCTCCGTCTGTCCAGGTGTCGTGCTGGACGCGCTCGCCGTTCTTGACGAGGTCATGGCTGAAGAAGCGACGGCCTGATGCCGGTGGAAGCAAAAATTCTGCGCCGCACGTTCAGCATCTGTCCGGTCTGCGGCAGACGCATACCGGCGCGCTATGAACAGACAGGCAGCGACGTGTTCTTTCGCAAACGGTGTCCGCAGCACGGGTTGTTTTCGACTATTGCGTGGCGCGGCGCTCCGGACTTTGAAAAATGGCTGGGCGGCGCCGAAGAGATCAGCGAGGAACAGCTGGGCGCCTGTCCTTCTGCCTGCGGCCTTTGCAAAAACCACAGACAGTCCACCTGCTGTATTCTGGTGGAAGTGACGGGCCGCTGCAATCTTCGCTGCGGCTTCTGTTTTGCAGAGAGCCCCAGCGTCAGACCGGAACCGACTATCGAGGAACTGAAAACACTTTTTGACCGGCTTGTGAAGGACGGACGGCTCTTTTTGCAGCTCTCGGGCGGAGAACCGACCGTCCGAGACGATCTGCCGAGAATAGTCAGGCTCGCGGTCAGGGCCGGTTTTAAATACATTCAGCTCAATTCAAACGGAATCAGGCTTGCGGAGGACGAAACGTTCGTGCGCGCTCTGGCTGCGGCGGGACTTTCGTTTGTCTTTATGCAGTTCGACGGCACCGACGACGAGGTCTATCAAAAACTGCGCGGCAGGCCTCTCTTTGACGTCAAGAAACGCGCGGTCGAAAACTGCGCCAAATGCGGCATCGGCGTGATCCTGGTGCCGATGCTGGTCCCCGGCGTCAATACGGAGGAACTCTGGGACATCGTCAAATACGGCGTCTCCCTGTCGCCTGTTGTGCGCGGCGTGCATTTTCAGCCCGTCAGTTACTTTGGCCGCCGCGCCGAAGCGCCGGCAGATTCGGAACGCTTCACGCTGCCGGAGCTGCTGCGCGGATTGGAGCAACAGTCGGGAGGCGCGCTCAAAATGGCATGTTTCACGCCGTCGCGCTGCGACAACGCGCTCTGCGGTTTTCACGGCGCTTTTATGGTTGAGAATGGCGCTTTAGCGCCGGCCGGACTCGGAGGAGACGTCGAAGAACATCGTTCCTGTTCGGTATCGGCTGAGACAAACAGAGAGTACATCGGTGCCCGCTGGCTGCCGCCGAAACAGGAGCATGACTGCTGCTGCGGCGCGGCTGCGGATGATGTGAAGAGCTTTAACGGTTTCCTGGAGGACTTGCGCCGCCGCAGTTTCACGATCACGGCGATGGATTTTCAGGACATCTGGAATCTGGATCTCGACCGCTTGAGTCAGTGCAGTCTGCACGTCTGGAACAACGGCCGCGTGGTGCCCTTCTGCGCGAACTATCTGGACCTCGCGGCGCGGGGACGGTAATGTCTGCTTTCCGACCAGGCGGCCTGTCGCTCACCGAACACGCGCTTGAACTGTGCCTGCTTCCGCAGGGGGCTTCAGTGCTTGACGTGGCCTGCGGAGACGGGGATACGGTGAAATTTTTGCGCGGCGAACGAAAATTTGACGCTTACGGCGTCGACGCAAACGCACCCAATGGCGCGAAGCCTTATATACAAAAGGCTGCCGCCGACTCCCTGCCTTTCGGAGAAGGCCGCTTCGACGCCATTTTCTGCGAATGTTCCTTTTCTCTTTTCCCTACTCCGGAAGTTGTTCTGCGCGAGTTCAGCCGCGTGCTCAAAAACGGCGGCAGCCTTATTATGAGCGACCTTTATGCGCGCAGGGAGAGCCGTACGTTCGACGGACAGGTCAGACGGCTTTATACAAGGGCGGAGCTTGAAAAATTACTGACTAACTGTTGTTTTAAGCTGCTCGCCTTCGAGGATCATCTCGACGAAATGGTGACGATGGCTGCCGAACTGATCATGGACAAGGGGGCGGACGCCTTTTACAGGGACATGGGCGGCAGCGCCGACGAATTTTTGGCCGCCTCCTGCAGCTATTATCTGCTGGCGGCGCGCAAAATAGGGGCCGCAGCGTGGTGAAACCAACCGCTTTAGACGGCTTGGTCGCGGAAAGCACCGGCCTCGGCGCCGCCATGACGCCGGAGTCGCTGCGTCTCTGGCAGCTGGCCGAGCTGAGAAAAACCATCGCCCACGCTTTAGCCGGCAGCCAATTCTATGGCCGCAGGCTGGCTGGTATCGACCCCGCCTCGGTTCGGAGTTACTTCGATCTTGCAAAATTGCCCTTCACGACTGCGGCTGATCTCAGGAACAGCGCTGAGGCGCTGCTGGCCGTCGGTTCGCGCGACGTGAGTCGTGTGGTAACGCTGACCACTTCAGGCACTACCGGTGAGAGCAAGCGGATCTTCTTCACGGACGAGGACGAGGAACAAACGGTAGATTTCTTCGCGGTCGGCATGAGCGACATAGCGCCGAAGACAGGCGTCACGCTGGTGCTGCTCGGTTCAAGCAATCCCGGCAGCGTCGGCGACCTGCTTTCGCGCGGTCTGGAAAAGACCGGCCGCAAGGCGCTGCTCTGCGGCCACTCTGGCACAAAAGCCGAAGTTTTGCAGCTGCTGCGCGGGGAAGACTGTCAGTGCGTCGTCGGACCTCCGACACTGGTCAATAAGCTGGCTGCAAGCGGCGCCGTTCCCTCCGTAAAATCCGTGCTGCTTAGCGCCGACTACATTCCCGACCCAATCGTGAGCTCTATTGCCTCGCACTGGAAATGCGAAGTTTTTACGCATTACGGCCTCACCGAGAGCTGCTTCGGCGGCTGCGTGGAGTGCCACGCCCACGACGGCATGCATATTCGTGAAAACGAGCTGCTGTTCGAAATAATAGAGCCGTCCAGCGGCAGGCAGCTGCCGCCTGGCGAAACGGGCGAAATCGTCTTCTCTACTCTGCGCAGAAAAGGCATGCCTCTCATACGCTTCCGCACCGGCGACAGAGGCCGCCTGCTTTCCGGCCGCTGCCGCTGCGGTTCCTGCCTGCAGAGGCTGGATAAGATCCGCGGTCGTCTGGGAAACGAAATTATGCTGCCGGACGGACGATCTGTCTCCATTCACATGCTTGACGAAACGCTCTTCACATTCGACGGTCTGCTGGACTACGACGTGGAATTGAACGACGACGTTCTCCGCCTTGACGTAGAACTTGCCGACCAGTTGCAGCTGCCTGCCTTTCGCAGTTTCGCGGACAAGAGCTTGCCGCTGAAATGCGAAATCAGGCCGGCACTCTTTCCGCTCTTTAGGGGCCCGCGCAAAAGGACGATCAGGACAAACAGAGCGGCCGTACGACGCCGTCTGTGGTAAAATCACGGCGGACGAATGCGGAAGGATTGCGGGGCGCGGGCATGGAAAAGAAAACGGTGATATTCGATTTCGACGGTGTCATCCACAGCTACACAAGCGGCTGGCAGGGTTTCGGCGTTATTTCGGACCCGCCTGTGCCCGGCATCCGCGAGGCCATTGCGGAACTCAGAGAAGATTACCGCGTCGTGATCGTCTCCACGCGCTGTGCAAAAAAAGAGGGCATGGCCGCCATGAGAAAATGGCTGGCCGCATACGAAATAGAGGTAGACGGCATCTCGCTCGCCAAACCGCCAGCCGTCGCCAGCGTAGACGACCGCGCCGTCTGCTTCGACGGAGACGCAGTCGGACTCGCTGAAAAAGTTAGAAATTTCGCGCCTTACTGGCAAAACAAAACGCCTCAAACGGCGTCTGAACAGTTAAAGGAGGTTCCCGACGTGAAGGAAGATCTGGTCTGGTACGTCTGCTACGGCTCCAACCTCTGCAAAGAACGTTTCCTGTGTTACCTGAACGGCACCTCGTACAAAGGCATCACGGAGGCGCACACCCCCTGTTCGGACCAGACCCCGCCAAGAAAAGACCGGCCTTATACACTGCCGTACAAGCTGTATTTCGCCAAAGAATCGGCAAACTGGGGCGGCGGCGTAGCCTTCATCAAAGAGGGAGCGGAGGTTTCCACTCCCGGCAGGGCCTACCTGGTTACGAGAGAACAGTTTGAAGAGATCAAGCAAAAAGAGGGAGAATGGTACGTTAAATCCGTGCCACTCGGCAATTTGGAAGGCTATCCGGCTTTTACCTTCACAAGTCCGGAAGCGAACCTGTCTGAAACGTTCCCAGGTCCTGCCTACCGCGAAGTGATTCGCCGCGGCGTGGCCGAAACCTATCTTGAATGGGTGAATATTGTCGTGGACAACGAAGGGAACATCACGTATGAATAATTCGCGTCGGTCTGGCGAGGAGGTTTAAACAGTGGATTCCAAGAACAACTGTCTGCTTTGCGGTGCAGAGCTGGTTTATTTTGACGAACCGAAGAGATTTGAATGCTGCATCTGTCATAAAAAATTTACGGATAACGCGGCCTGCATAAATGGCCATTATGTCTGCAACAACTGTCATTCGAAAAAAGGCGTCGAACTCATCATCGCGGTCTGCCGCAGCACGCCTTTGCGCGACCCGATCCTTATTATGCAGTCCATTATGAAGGAACCATGCATCCACATGCATGGGCCAGAACACCACGTACTGGTGGGAGCCGCCCTTTTGGCCGCGTACCATAACTGCGGCGGCAAAATCGGGCTGGACAAGGCTCTGGCTGAGATGAAACGCCGCGGCAAACAGCTGCCAGGAGGCATCTGCGGTTTCTGGGGCTGCTGCGGCGCGGCTGTGAGCGCCGGCATTTTTGTGAGCATCGCGACCGGTTCTACGCCGCTTAAGGACGAAGAATGGAAGCTGTCCAACGAGATGACTGCCGCCGCACTGTCAGAGATCGCAGCTAGCGGAGGGCCTCGCTGCTGCAAGCGTGATTCCTTTGCAGCCGCCAAGGCCGCCGTGAAGTTTGCGAGCGAACATCTGGGCGTGGAGATGCAGCTGCCTGAGAAGATCGTCTGTACATTCATGGCGCTGAACGAAGAGTGCCTCGGCGCCAGCTGCCCGTTCCATCCTCTGTACAACGAGCAGCCGGCCTGAAGGCTCAATCTGCCGCAGACTGATTCCGTGCGCATGTTGACATTGCCGTTGGTTCTGTGCTAATCTGAATTAAAATGATTGCAAGGAGCAAAACGATGCGAAAAAAAGAACCCGAGCCTGAGCCGGAACAGGAAGAGAGCACCAAACATAAACTGATCAAAGCTGCCCGCATTCTTATCGCGAACAACGGTTATCCTCTGACCAGCACGCGTATGATCGCGAACAAAGCGGGGGTGACGCTTTCCGCTATCTCTTTTCACTTCGGCAGCAAGGAGAATCTGTGCAAGGTCATGCTCGAGGAGACAGCTGGTTTTATCCGCGAAACATACGGCCAGCTAAAGGACGAGATCGACGCTTTTCTTGCAAGCGGCGTGCAGGACCGTGACAAGGGACTTGAATACATCGACAGACTCGTGGCGCTGCAGATCCACGCCTCATTTGATCCGAACAACAGACTTACGGTCATGCTGGTCCAGAACAGTCCCACGTTTCCGTCGGAGCTTTCCCGCATACTGGACGACGCAGTTATGGTCGTGATCGAAGACGAACTCACCTCTCTCATCTATTATGTTTCCGACGTCAAAAATATCCGCGCCGCCCACTGCGCGAGCCGCGCGGTCAACGCCTCCATCGTGACTTTCGTGGAAAAACCGCTGCTGACGAGCAAGATCCGCATCGAAAACGAGGAGCCGGAAGTTGACATGGGCAGAGTTGCGCGCTATCTGCAGAGGTATCTGACCGAGAGCATCAGGCACGAATTTGTGAAAGAGACTAAACCAAGATCAAAAAAGGCGAAGAAGGCATGAAAATGATGGAAGAAGAAAATCTCAAAAATAAACTTACTCCCCACGAAAAAGAAATTTATGAGATCGGCTGGAACGATGCTGTTAAATCAATTCGCTGCGCTCTGCGGCTGAAGAAAATGGGCATGGACGACTGTCAGATCGTGAAGAAGCTTGAGATGCCGCCGTCACTGCTGCATGAGCTACTGGATAACGTAAAGTAAATTTTACTGTAAAGATATAGTCTTGGGCGAGACCGTAAGGTCTCGCCGTTTTTTATTCCAGTGCTGAAGACTGCTGGACTTTCTCAGAAATTAATCGCAACGTTGTTGCAACAAAACTACATAAATAATAAAAAAATAAAATCTTGGTTGACAAGACAGAATTCTTGTGATGTAATAATGCTAGGTCGGTCGACCGAGTTGTTTATTGAAAGTTATCGCAATACATTTGCGATAACAAAATGTGGTCCGCCGTCCCTGGCCGGAATTCGAATTCTCAGCATAAAAATATTATCTGACAAAGGAGAGATTTGGGTGGAAAAACAGTCTGTTGTTTTTACGGTCAATGGTCAGAAGCACGAGTTTCTGATCGGCGAGAAAACAGGCATGGTCCCGCCTTCCGAAACGCTTGTGGAAACGCTGCGCAAGCGTCTTGAACTCACAGGCGCGAAACAGTCCTGCGACGAAGGCGCCTGCGGCTGCTGCACTGTGATCAAGGACGGTGATGCCATTGCCTCCTGCATGATCCTCACTGTGCAGTGCGACGGCAGCGAGATCACGACCATCGAAGGGCTGGAGGATCCCGTGACCCACGAGCTGGACCCGATCCAGAAGAAGTTTATCGACTGCTATTCGTTCCAGTGCGGCTACTGCACGCCTGGCATCATCATGTCGGCCAAGGCCCTTTTTATGAAGAAACCGGAGCCGACGGCCGCGGAGATCCGCGACGCACTTTCCGGCAACTACTGCCGCTGCATCAGCCATTACACGGTGCTGGAGGCGCTCGATAAGCTGGCCGGCAACAAGTCTGACCAGTACGAAATAGTTAACGAGGCGGGTGAAGAGAAATGACGGAAAAAGTTGAAGCCGAGTACAAGGGCGGCATCCATAACTACGAGGCCGCCATCAAGGACGGCAAACAGCAGCCATACCGCCATATCGGCAAGTACAGGGTGCGCGCCGACGCCAGAAAGATAGTGACCGGCACGGCCACATTCCTCGACGATTTTACAGTGCCTCACATGATCTACGCGCGCATACTGAGAAGTCCCTACGCTCACGCGAAAATTACGCGCATAGATGTGGAAAAAGCCAAGGCTGTTCCCGGCGTGCATTGCGTGCTGACCTACAAGGATCTGCCCAAAGGCTGGATCCTCGGCTGGCCTCCGCATAAACTGCTGCTCGACCAGACCGTCTATTTCGCAGGCGACCCGGTAGCTATTTGCGCGGCCGACACCAAGGACATCGCCGACGAGGCGCTTGAACTCGTCGAGGTCGAATACGAGAAATTGCCGGCGGTCTTTGACGCAGTGGAGGCTTTAAAGCCCGACGCGCCCGTTATTTTCCCCGGCAAGTTCAAAAGCGGCACCAACGAAGTCGACCCAGGCGTGCCCCATTTCCAGCCTGAAGGCCCGTGGTGGCGCATGGAGAACGGCGACGTCGAAGAGGGGTTTAAAGAGGCCAAGTGGACGGCGGAGGGTATGTTCGAGTTTAACAAGATGCCGGCGCCCAACGCGCCGGAACCTCCCGGAGCCATCGTGCGCTGGGAAGGCGGCGAGGATTACACGATCTGGGCAACATCCCAGAGCCCCTATATCTGTAAGCTCTACAACGAGCCGCGCATTCCTCATTCGAGCCTTCACATCAAGACGTTCAACGTGGGCGGTTCCTACGGCAACAAGCAGTCTTTGAGCGTTACGATCCTCTGCTGCGCGCTCGCGGCTCAGGTGACCGGCCTGCCGGTCAAGAATTTTATGAGCAAGACCGAGCAGCTCGTGGCTCACGAACAGAGGCTTGGCAGCAAGATCAAGGCCAAGATAGGGCTCAACGAAGACGGTATCTTCTGCGCGATCAAGGGCTGCTGGTACGTTGATACCGGTGCTCTCGCAGACGCTGTCCAGGGCCAGGTCGGAGTTGGTCTCGGCGAAGCCCAGATCGTCATGGCCAAGTGCAAGAACTGGGACCTTGACAGCAAAGTCGTGGCTACCAACAAGTGTCCGGCCGGCATAGTGCGCGGCTACGGCGGACAGGAGCTCAACAGCGCGCTCGCGCGCCTGATGTCGGAGACCATGAGACAGGCCGATATGAACCCGCTGGAGGTCTTTAAAAAGAACTATATCTCCAAAGGCGATAAGTTTATCTGGCGCGACGGTCTCTGGTGGCAGTCTCGCTCATCCATGATGTACCCAGAAGCCATGCAGAAAACAGCCGACGTCTTCGGCTGGGATAAAAAGTGGAAGGGCTGGCTGGTGCCGACTTCCGTCAATGGCAGAAAAGCCATCGGAGTAGGCATGGGAGTGATCGGCAATGCGGACGTCGGCGAGGACAATACCGAAGCTTTCGTACGCGTAGTAGGCGACATCAAAGGCCGCGGCGGCAGGGTTATCGTGCAGTGTGACCTCACCGAGTCCGGCATGGGACAGCGCGCGGCCGGAGCCAAGTTTGCAGCCGAAGTGCTGCATGTTCCGATCGATAAAGTATATGTGACGGAGCCTGACTCCATCAACAACCCGACCAATTTCGGCCTCTGCGGTTCACGCGGCACCATTACCACCGGCAAGGCCGTGACAAGGGCGGCGCTCGACGCTAAGCACAAGATCCAGGCTCTCGCGGCCGCTTATTTCGGCAATATCTCGCCGGACCAGATCGAAATAGAGAACTTCCAGGCGTTCATCCGCGACCGGCCGGACAAGTGCGTGCCCATTAAGAAGCTCGGCCCCAAAGACCTCAACATCATCGGCTACGGACAGCACATCGAACAGTTCGACATGCCCAGCTGCTGCTGCTGCTTCGTGGAAGTCGAAGTGGACTTGGACACTGGCCTCGCGAAGGTAACTCGCTTTATGAACGGCACTGACATTGGCCAGATCATCGACAACCGCATGGTCAGGATGCAGCTGCAGGGCGGTATCGGCTCCGCCTGCCTCGACACTGCGACCTACGAAGAGTGCATTTACGATACGGAGGGTACGGGCAGGATGCTCACAAGCAACATGCTTGAGTACAAGTGGCGTCCGTTCAACGAGTTCCCGCAGCACAAGTCGGCGATCCTTGAATCGCAGCCCGATTCCTTCATGTTCAAGGGCATCGGCATCGGCGAAATTTCCGGAGCCGCCAGCGCCAGCGCCACGCTAATGGCCATTTCCAACGCCATCGGCGCCGTAGTCAACGAATATCCGGCCACTCCGGCCGTGATACTCAAGGCCATTAAAGAAAAAGCCAAAAAGGCATAAGGAGGGGGACGCAGATGAAGCATTTTAAGTTTGAGACAGCCGCCTCCTGGAACGAGGCAAGCCAGGTTCTCGCCAATAAAGAGGAAAAGGGCAGAAAAGCCATTATCGCAGGCGGCACCGACCTGCTCGGCGGCATGAAAGACTCCATTTACATGGATTATCCGGAGACGCTCGTTTCTCTCGGAGAGATCAAAGACGCAGCCTATATCAGGGACGACGGCCAGGCCTTTAAGATCGGCGCCATGACCAAACTGGCCGATATAGCAGAGGACGCAGATCTCCAGGAAGAACTCGCAATCCTGCCAGAAGCGGCAAAATCCGTCGCTTCTCCGCTGATCCGCAACAGGGCGACCATTGCTGGCAACCTCTGCCAGGACGTGCGCTGCTGGTTCTACCGCTATCCGAACCACGGCGGCGGCAGGCTCGAGTGCATGAGAAAAGGCGGCTGCGAGTGCTTTGCCATCAAGGGCGACAACAGATACCACTCAATTTTCGGCGGCCTGAAAGCCGCTGAAACTCCCTGCCAGATCGAATGCCCGGCCAGCACGGATATACCGGCTTATATGGCGAAACTGCGCGCTGGCAACGTCAAAGGTGCGGCCGAGATCCTCATGCAGGCCAACCCGCTGCCGATGATGACCTCGCGCGTCTGTGCCCACACCTGCCAGAGCAAGTGCAACAGGTGCGACACGGATCAGGGCGTTTCCATCCACGCAGTCGAACGCATGGTTGCGGACTACATACTGGACCACCTCGACGAATATTACAAAGCTCCAGCCAGCAGCAGCGGCAAATCTGTTGCCGTTGTTGGCGCCGGTCCTGCGGGGCTTTCGGCGGCCTACTATCTGCGCAAGGCCGGACATGAGGTGACAGTCTACGACGCTCAGGAAGAGCCGGGCGGCTGCCTTATGTACGCGATCCCGAACTACCGTCTGCCCAAGCACTACGTGCGCACGGTGGTCGAGGCCTACAAAAAGATGGGCGTTAAGTTTGTCTGCGGCGCCAAACTCGGCGAGAAGATCCAGATCAGCGAACTCGAGAAGCAGTACGACAAGCTTTTCATCGCTACCGGCGCCTGGTCGCGCCCGGTGCTTGGTTTTGACGGCGAAGAGTTCACGGAATTCGGGCTCCAGTTCCTTATCGACGTCAACAAATGGGTCAACAAGAAGGAGCGCAAGCATGTGCTGGTGGTCGGCGGCGGCAACGTCTCCATGGACGTGGCCATCACGGCCAAGCGCCTCGGCGCCGAATCCGTGACCATGGCCTGCCTCGAACAGAGGTGGGAAATGCCGGCCAGTCCAGAGGAGATTGCGCGCGCCGAAGAGGAAGGCATCAAAGTCATGCCTGGCTGGGGTGTTTCGCGCGCCCTCTACGACGGCAAGACGCTTAAAGGCCTGGAACTCAAATCCTGCACGCACGTAAAGGACGAGACGGGCCGCTTCAACCCTCAGTACGACGAAAACGTCAAGCAGTCCATCGAAGCTGACTCCGTACTCATGGCGGCCGGTCAAAAGGTCGACCTCTCCTTCATAGAGAAGGAATACGAGCTCGCGAAGAACCGCAACCTCATTAAAATTGAAAAGGACACTCAGCAGACGAGCCGTCCGAACGTCTATGCGGGCGGCGACGCCACCACCGGGCCGAAGACCGTTATTCTGGCCATCCGCTCAGGCAGAAACGCAGCCGAGGCCATCAACGAATCACTGGGAGTCAAAAACCCTCCCAAATATGCGCAGGCAGGTTTCATCCACTTTGCGGACGGCTGCGCCAAGCTGAACACAGCCACTAAAGACCACGAACTTTCGATGTCGGAACGTTCACTGGACAAGGAAGACTCCACGACCCTCTCGCTGGAGGAGGCTGCGAAGGAAGCCGGCCGCTGCATGAACTGCGGCTGCTACTCCGTCAATGCAAGCGACCTCTCGCCGGTAATGGTGGCGCTGGACGCTACGCTCAAAACCACCAGGAAGGAAATTTCCGCGGCTGATTTCTTCTGCACCAAACTCAAGGCCTACGACAACCTGGAGCCTGACGAGATCGTTACGGAGATCTCCATTCCCAAGCACAGCGGTTACGTGACTCAGTACCAGAAGTTCCGCATGCGCGACTCGATCGACTTCGCCATGACGAGCATGGCCTCGGCCTATAAGCTCGAGGGCGGTGAAATCGCCGACGTGCGCATCGTGCTTGGCGGCGTGGCTCCGGTTCCCATCAGAGCTGCGGCTGTGGAAGAACTGCTGAAGGGACAGAAGCCCTCAGAAAAACTTGCCAAAGCGGCAGCCGAACTCGCAGTCAAGGATGCGGCCGGCATCGGTCATAACGAGTACAAGGTAGACGAGGTCAAAACGTTTGTGAGCAGGCTCGTCGCCTCCATGAAATAGCCAACCCCTCCTCAGTAAGTTTCGTCTGCCGGATGCACGGCCGGCAGACGAAGCTTTTTCAAACAGGCGCCCGGGCTGTACATCTTTATAATACAGCGCCGCCGCAAAGGCGCCTAACGAATTTTTTTAACGTTATATGTGAAAAAATGAACTAGACAGGCTCCGGCACTGAATTATGCAAATTCAGAGAGCCGCAGCAAGCGGAGACATTCATTGCACGAGCAAAGGAGATGGAAGCATGTTAAATAAGATCTGCAGCGGCGCCGAGGCTATGAAACTCGTAAAATCCGGTGATTTCCTCGCCATGAGCGGCAACATGAACAGCGCGATGCCCGAAGAGCTGATGGTCGAGCTTGAAAAACGTTTTCTGGAAACAGGCGAGCCAAAGGACCTAACCATTATGTCCGGTTCCGGCGTCGGCGACATGGGTCCCGTCACCACCAAGGGTTTCCAGCATCTGGCGCACGAGGGGCTCATCAAGCGTGTCATCGTCGGCCACTATGGTTCCAACAACACGATCATGGAAATGGTCATCAACAACAAGGTAGAGTCCTACAACCTGCCGCAGGGCGTCTGCGAGCATATGTTCCGCCGCCGTGCCCAGGGACAGCCGGGCGAAATTTCCAAGATCGGGCTCAAAACATACGTGGACCCGCGCCTCGAGGGCGGCAAGATGAACTCGATCACAAAGGAAGACCTCGTCAGGCTTATCAATCTCGACGGCGAGGAATATCTCTATTATCCAATGCCGAAGATCAACATCGGCTGCATCCGGGCCACTACCGCTGACGAGAACGGCAACCTCTCGTTCGAGGAGGAAGCAGCTTACGTCAACGCGCGCGTGATCGCGATGGCTACCCGCGCCTCTGGCGGCATCCTTATCGCGCAGGTGAAGAACATCGTCTGCGCCGGCGCCATTCCGGCCAAGGACGTACACGTGGCCGGAGTCTTTGTCGACAGGATCGTCGTCTGCCAGGACGTGATGAACAACCACAGACAGACGATGGGAGACTTCTACAACGCGGCCTACACGGGCAGATATAAAGTCCCGGTGCCGGCCAAAACGGCCATCCCGCTTGGCGCCGACAAGGTGATCGCGCGCCGTGCGGCCGCCGAACTGATCCCCAATGCACTCGTGAACCTAGGACTCGGCATTCCGGAGTCCGTTTCCTCTGTTGTTGCCGAAGAGGGGCTATCAGACTCCATGGTGATGACGGTCGAGACCGGCGCTTTAGGCGGCATCCCGGCTCCGCGCTTCAGTTTCGGCGCTTCCATCAACGCCTGGTCGCATGTGGACAGCCCCACTATCTTCGATGTCTACGACGGCGGCGATCTCGATATGACCTTTGTCGGCATGGCGGAGATCGGCGAAAACGGCGACGTCAACGTCTCACGCTTTGGACCCAAGATCACTGGCTGCGGCGGTTTCATCGACCTCACTCAGGGCACCAGGAAGGTCGTCTTCTGCGGCACCCTGACCTCCGGCGGCTTCAAGGCTGCCATCGAAGACGGCAAGGTAAAAATTCTCCAGGAAGGCAAAAATAAAAAGTTCGTGAAGAAGGTCTATCAGGTCACATTCAGCGGCGAACATGCCATTGAAACGGGACAGGAGATCCTCTACGTCACCGAACGCTGCGTCTTCAGGCTCACGCCGCATGGGCTCAGAATAGTCGAGGTCGCCCCAGGCATCGACATCGAACGCGACGTACTGCCGCACATGGACTTTAAACCGCTCATCGCCGACGACCTCAAGGTAATGGACGACAGATTCTTCCGCGAGGCAAAGATCGGGCTCGCGGAAATGATCGGCGGCAAAAAGTAAACTCAGGACCGGCGCCGTGCTGTTTCGCGGCGCCGGCAATACGGCTGCATACTTCTGAAATGGAGATGAGTTTATGGAAGTTATGAGTTTCACCGGCATTGTGCTGGGGCTTGTGGTTTTCATTTATATGTGCGTCAAAAAGTACAACATGTTCCTGACCGCCGTGGTCGGCGCCAGCATCATGATCCTCTTCTCAGGCATGGACTATATCCCTGCGCTCACAGGCAAATATATGGGCGGCGTCGCCGGCTTCCTGCAAAATTTCATCTTGCTCTTCGCGCTCTCGGCCCTCTACGGCAAGGTCATGGAGGACTCCGGCGCCGTGCGCCGCATTGCTCTGGCTCTGGCAGGCGCCACCAAGAAGAGCAGGAAAAACCAGAAATTCCTCACAGTCTGCATCCTGCCGCTCTTTTACGTGGTGCTCGGCTACGCCGGCATCAGCGGCTTCGTGGTGGTCTTCACGGTCGTGGCCCTGGGCCGCGAACTGTTTCAGGAGTGCGACATACCCTGGAAATACTATTGCTACGGTTCGGCCGGCAATATAGCCAACGGCGTCATCGCCGGTAACCTGCAGCCACATAACCTGCAGGTCTGCAACAACGTCTTCCACGTGAGCCTGAGCTCGGCCGCGCTGATGTCCTTCGTATTCGCGATCGTGCAGCTCGGCGCGCTGGCTCTGCTCATCTACATGGATATCAGAAAGAGCGAGCGCCGTGGCGAAGGTTTCCTGCCGTCCGGCAGCGAAATTTTGAAACTCCAGCTGGCCGCCCCGCGTCCCGTCGAGGAACTGCCGGGGCTCTTCATCTCCGTGCTGCCGCTGGTCGTGACAGTCGGCTGCATCGTGGCTTTCGGCCTCAACGTGCTGCTTACGCTGGGTCTCTCGATCCTGCTCTGTTTCGTCTTCTACTGGAAGAAGCTCAAGAAACCGGTTGAGACGCTTAACGCCGGCGTCGCGGCGGCCATGATGCCGGTCATTATGGTGGCGGCCGCCGCAGGCCTGGCCTCGATCATCGCTGCGGCCCCGGGCTTCGCGATCATCTCGGGCGGTCTCAACGCGCTGCCGCCGATGTATTCCGGCATCGGCCTCGTGATCGCGGTCACGCTCTTCACGGCTAATCCGGTGCCGGTCTTCACAGCCTTCCCGGATCTGCTCGTGCAGAAGTTCACGGAGGCGGGGCTGAGCGCCGCGACCTCGGCGAGATTGGCGCTCTGCGCCGGTATCACGCCCTGTCCGCCCTGGAACGCCGGCGTCATCAATGCGGTGGCGCTTACGCGCATCGATTTCAGGGACGCGGCCTGGTACTACTTCAAGAGCTCCTTCTTCTCGGGCCTCGCAGGGCTGGTCGTAGTTGTGATCCTGGTTCAGTGCGGAGTATTCGCGTAAAGGGCGCCACCGCTCAGACGACCATCTGCGCCGCAGGCAGGCGGATCGGGGGCTTAAACGCATGATATATGCTTCGCTCCTGTCCCCGCCTGCTTATTTTTTGGCATTCGGCGCATCTGACCGGCGGACTTTTCACCTGCATAGAAAAAATACAATCGATAATTCCCGTTTGTCATTACCGTTATACGGAGGCGTGAAAGCAAATGAATGACCGTTACTGGGACCGGGCAGCCGAAACTATGCCGACGGACAAGCTGAAGCAGCTGCAGCTCGCCAAGCTCAGGAGCATCGTCGCATATTCGTACAACCACTCACCCTATTACAGGGAGCTGTACGACGCGGCCAAGGTCCGCCCGGACGACATCAAAAGCCTCGACGACCTCAGAAGGTTGCCGCCCATCTGCAAATGCGATCTGCGCAAAGACATCGCCGAACATCCCAAATTCGGCCGTATTCTGGCCGTGCCGGAGGAGGACGTGGTCTACGTGGCCTGTTCAAGCGGCACCACAGGGAGGCCGCTTGTGAGCCCCTTTACGAAGGAGGGGTTCGAGGAGGTCATCGACGTCTCGAGCCGCTTTTTCTACGGACAGGGCATGAGGCGAGGCGATCGCCACATCCACTGCCTCAATCTCTCGCTTTTCGTGGCTTCGCCGGCTGTGCTGGCCGTCGAACGCGTGGGCGCCATGTGCCTTTGGGGCGGTGTTATAGCCATGGAACGTACCTTCTCTATGCTGCAGAGCCTGCAGATCACCTCTCTACTCATCACGCCATCTTTCGCCTGGCGGCTCGGACATTATGTCTGGGAACAGTTCGGCGTTGATCCGGCCAAAGACCTCTTTGTGCGCCGCATCACTGTGGCAGGCGAGCCGGGCGGCTCCGTGCCGGAGATCCGCAAGTCGATCGAAAAGCTATGGGGCGCCAGAGTCTATGAGGTATACGGCCTCTCGGAGATCATGGGCTGTCTCGCCGCTTCCTGTGAGGAACAGGATGGACTTCATCTGGCCGAGGACCATGTTTTTGTGGAGACGCTCGATCCTAAGACGCATGAACTGCTGCCGGACGGAGAGGAGGGCGAGTTCGCCTTTACGGCGCTCGACAAGCGCGGGCACCCGATGATCCGTTACCGCAGCGGCGATATCGGCGTCGTCGACCGGACTCCCTGCCGCTGCGGCAGGACCAGCGCCCGCCTCAGAATCGTGGGCCGCAAGGGCGATATGTTTATTGTCTCCGGCGTCAACGTCTATCCGGAGGACGTGCATGCGGCGCTGCTCACCATAAAAGGCATCACAGGAGAATTCCTCATCCATCTGCGCACGAAGCACTTTACGACCTGTTACGACGTGGAGATAGAGCGCGCGCCAGGAGGTGCGGAGGCGGACGAAGAGCTTGCGGCACGCGTCTCCGACAATCTCAAGCATATTCTGGCGGCGCGGCCGCACAGTGTGGTCGTCAAACAGCCGGGTGAAATCAAACAGCCCGAGGGGCAGAAGGCCAGATATGTGGTAGACGAGAGGGAGAACGGTTTTAAATGGCGGACATAAAGTTTTCCGACATGTGCTTCGGCTGTGGTCCGAGAAATCCCATCGGACTGCATCTGAAGATAAAGCATGAGGAATGGGCCGCGGAGGCCGACTGGCTTGTGACGGAAAACTACGTGAGCTATGACAAGACCATGCACGGCGGCATTTTTGCGGCGCTAGCCGACGAGATCATGGGACACGTGACGCCGGACCGCCGGGAAGTCGTGGTGACAGCCCGCTTGGAGGTCGATTATCTGGCCGCCGCGCATGTGGGGGATATGCTTCACTGCGCCGCGAAAATGACCTCTCTGGGCAACAGGTCCATTCGCACAGAAGCGGTTATATCCGCAGGGGACAAAATTCTGGCGCGGGCCAGGGGCGTTTACGTTAGAATGCCATGACAGCCGGTATAAATCTGTGCTTAGGCGGGGAAACGGCCTCTGAGGCGCCTGGCGCTTTGGGGCCGTTTTTTGGTCAGTCTGTCCTTTTTACGAGAAGCCTGAAGCCGAAATACGCAACCGCCATGACAGCCCAGTAGACAGTCATGTTGCCGAAGGCGAACGCTGTGGGAAATACGACCAGACCGATGGTGGTAAAAACGGCGGAAATATTTAGCATGGGAAAGGCCGCATCCAGTCTGGCGGCGCTGCGCATAACGGCAGCGTAGTGACCGGCGGCCGCAGCCGAAAGGTAATACATGAAGCTGACGATTCTGCTGTTGGGCGCGCAGAGGTCTGCCAGCAGCCAGACTGCAAAGAGCGCCAGGATGGAAAAAACGAGCCCGCCGAAGTAGTAGGTCTGGAGGAACGGCGCCTCGCCGCGAAAATAGCGCGCGAGCCAGTTTTCATTCCGGCGCCGGCAGACGCCTTTCATGCGGTTTTTTGACGGCGCGCCGCTATTTCGCCGGCAGTTTTCAAAATCTCAGCAGCTGCGCCCGGCCGCGCGAGTCGGGCCGCGGTTCTCTCCATTTCAGCAGTTTGCTGCGCGGAGCCAAACAGAGAAGCGACGACTTCACGGGCGTGTACGGCATCAGCCAGGGGCAGAGCAGCGCCTGCCGCGCAGACATAATCCATATTCAGCTGCTCCTGGCCGGGGATTGGGTCCATAAGCACAAGCGGTAGCTGCGCCGACAGCGCCTCGGAGAGAGATAACCCTCCGGGCTTCATGACGCAGACGTCGGCCGCTTTGTAGTAACATTCCATGTTGCTCACGAAGCCTTCGATTCTCACGTTTGAACGGCCGTGGTATTTTTCATCCATTTTCCTGTGCAGGCTTCTGTTATTGCCGCAGATAACAATTATCTGCCAGCCGTTTTCGCCCGCCAGCGAACGTACAGCCTCCGTCACGGCTCCGGCGCCGATGCCGCCCCCGCTTACGAGCACGATTCTGCGGTCGGAGGCAAGTCCCAGTGTTTTGCGTGCCTCGTCTTTTAGCGGCAAATGAGAGAATTTTGGAGAAATGGGGATGCCCATGTCATAGACGCAAGAGATGCCTTCGTCTTCATGTTGTTTGACGGCTTTGGGGCTCGCTACGAAGAGCGCGTCGTACATTTTGCCGCGCTGGAAACGGTGGCAGATGAAGTCAGTGTTCACGTAGAATGTGGGTGTTTTTTTGCCGTACCAGAGCGCGAAGTTGGGCGCGCCAAAGTAGTGGGTGAAGAAGACGGCTTCGGCGCCAGCCGCCTCCGCGTCCTTTGCAATGCGCGGCAGATAAAGGCGGCAGAGCAGATTATGGCAGCGGTCGAAGGCAGACGCCTCCAGCCCCGGTTTGTCGCTGCCCCAGTAAAAGAGGCCCCAGAGCCAGGGCGCGCGGCGGGCCATCTGAAGATAGCCGTCGGAAACCGTATGGTGCAGGAAAGATGGTATATATTCCAGCACGTCGCGGCATAACACCGAACCTTCGGGGTTCTCACGCAGAAACTCGTCGCGCAGGTTCTCGGCGGCTGTTTTGTGGCCGGTGCCTTCGGAAGCGTAGAAAATAGCTATAGATTTCAAACCTGCAGACCCTTGAACAGGTCTCCGAGCGTCACTTTGGGCGCTTCGGAACGTTCGTGCTCGGCGCGGATGGCGGCCAGAATGGAGTCACGCATCTGCAGTTCCGTATAGCCGCGTGGGAAGTAGACGGCCGAAGCGTCGCCATGGCCGCCGCCGCGAATTTTTTTGCCGTCCCTGAGCAGGGCCAGCACGCGGCCGGCCAGACCATCGCGGCTTCTGAGCGACACGGCCCAGTCGCCGCCGAACCGTTTGGCCGCGATGGCGGCCACGAGCGGCGGATGAGGATCGCGGTCGAGGATCAGCCCGCAGAAATCGGAGGCGTCGCCGAACTCCAGCACGCCGTCGCCGACAAAGGAGAGTTCGTCACCGGAGCGGAGTATTTTCTCTCTGGCGGCGGCGAAGCGGGCCTCCTGGCGCGCTACGAAGTCCTCAGCGCCTTCGCGTTCCGCTGGCGATAATTCGGCGGCCGGGTTTTCGACCAGCCTCATAAGCGCGCCCCACTGCCCGCACATAGTCACAAGCCCCTGCCAGAGGCGGCTTTCCGGTATCTGTCCGAGCCAGAGGTCGCGGTCGTTGGCCACGCGCACTAGCGGTTCAAGCGCGGCAATGCGTTCTTTGACTTGCGGCGCCAGGTCTCGCGCCATCAGCCAGTTCCAGTAGACCATGGCCCCGCAGCAGCTTGTGTCGATCATGGTCCAGGGACGGTTGCCGTAGCGTTCGCCGGTGCTTTTGTGATGGTCGAAGAGGAAGGGCTCGCGTCCCTCCTGCCAGAGCGAATCTATTTCGTCTACCGTCTCCTGCCGCTGGCAGAAGAGGTCAAGCACGAGAGGTTCTTCGCCGGCGCGCAGCGTCTCCAGGATGAGAGAATCTACTTCTCCGTAGCTGGTCAGCGAAACACGCAGCAGCCGGCCGGAATCTTTATTGGCGTGCCAGGCGACGGCCGCGGCGGCGACGCCGTCGAGGTCCGTGTGGCTGATTATATGCAGAAGTTTTTTCATCATATCCGCTTCTTTCGTAGGGGTCCTGCCCATATTTTACCTTAAGAAATGCTGAATAGCGCATGAGCGCCGCGAAATCCGCGTTATCGCGGACCATCGCGGCGCCTGTTTCGTGCTTTGCCGATAAATTAATCTATCAGCGCTTGTTTTAACGCTTTTTTGATCTGTTCGTCCTCGCTTGGCAGGCCTAAAGAGATCCTCATGTATTGTTTGCCGCGGAAGGTCATATTGCGCGCGATAAGCCCGCTTTCAGCCATGGCCTTGTTGACGCGGTCTGCCCTGGAGCCCAGGGGCAGCAGGATAAAGTTGCCCTGCGAAGGCACATATTTGATACCGTTTTTGTCCAGGAAGGAACAAAGCTCGCGGCGTTCGCTGAGGAACACTTCGCGGCTCTTGGCGTAAAATTCGCCGTCGTCCAGAGCCGCCGCCGCTCCGGCAGCCGAGATCTCCGTGACGCCGTAGGGTTCGCGCACCTTGTTCATATAGCTCAGAAGCTCCGGCGCGGCAGCCACCCAGCCCACGCGCAGGCCGGCCAGACCGTAGATCTTTGAAAAAGTGCGCGCGACCACAAGGTTCGGATATTTTGCGAGCAGGCCGAAGGAGTAGGACTCCGGTTTCTCTGCGAAGTCCATGTAGGCTTCGTCGAGCACGAACAGCACGTTTTGCGGCAGAGCGGCCAGCATTCTCTCGATCTCCGCGCGCGGGGCCATAGTGCCGGTCGGGTTGTTGGGGTTGCAGAAGAAGACCATTTTCGTGCGCTCCGTGACGGCGCGGATGAAACCGTCCACATCGAAGGAGAAGTCATCCTTCATGGGCACGCGGATCGGGGTCGCGCCCATGATCCTTGCATTGTCGGCGTAGATGGAGAACGTCAACTCGCCGCAGACCACCTCGTCGCCCTTTTCCATGAAAGCGCGGCTGAACATGGTGAAGACCCCGTCAAGCCCGTTGCCGATCAGGATCTGTTCGGCCTTGAGTCCGTATCGGGCAGCCAGCTTCCCGCGCAGCATTTTGCAGGAACTTTCCGGGTAACGGTTGCCGTCTTCGAGCGATGCTTTCATGGCTTCAAGCGCCTTCGGCGAAACGCCCAGGTTGTTCTCGTTGGCCATCAGCCGCACGAACCTGGCCGGCGGCTCGCTTGCCTCGTAAGCCTCGATGCCGCGCACCGAAGGCCTCGCCATGCTGGAGAAGAGTTTATCGAGTTTTGAGTCTTTCATCTTCGCAACGCCTGCCTTTAAAACCGCCTTTGTCCAGCGGATGATGATAGTATAAGACTAATCTGCCGAACGTGCGCCAGTTTTCAGCGGGCCGTAAGGTCAGAGTTTTTTAACCCTTTCAGCACTTCGTCGACCGCATCCTGCGTGTTTTCGAACATATACTCTGCCTCCGGCAGCAGACCGCCGATCGCCACGAAGAAACCCTTGCCGCAGTTTTGCCAGGCCTGCAGGTCGCTGGCTGTGTCGCCGAACATGGCGGGGCACTTGGCGCCGAATTTTTTGCAAAGAATCTCGATGCCCTCCGGCGATGGTTTAAGCACGCCGGTCTCCGAGTGGATCACGTTCTCGAGCGGGAAATCTTCCCAGCCCAGGCTTTCTTTCGCGAAACCCCATTCGATGAGGTTACGGCCGGAGTAAATGCCGACTGGCAGCGGCAGCTTGTTCCAGCGCGTCCTGAGCAGCGGCGTTTCGAGTTCGTGAAGGCCGCCCCTGCCGCCGTAGCCGTAAAGCTCGCAGCAGAGAGAACGCACCTTGTCCCTCGGCGCCAGGTTTCCGTAACGTTCGCAGGCCCAGCCCGGCACGTCGTCTTGGCAGCCTGCCACCTCTGCCGCAAGCTTCTCCGGCGACGGGAAAGCCCTGGATAGCTTTTTTTCGCCGCTTGCGCAGCATATCTCAAGCAGGGCCCAGGCTAGGTCGAAATCGTCGTTGAAACCGCCGTGGCGCTTCATAACGCGTTCGTGGGCGGAATCGTAGACCTGACAATCGGAATCTCCGCCGCAGAAGCGCTGCCAGCCTTCGGAAACGGCCTCGCGGATGACCTCGGGAAAGGAGCGCCGCACATCGAGCAGGACTCCGTCTATATCGAATATCAGCAGGTCTGGCGCGGGCATTCCCTTCATTGAAAGTTCCTCCGGATGTTTGCCAAATTTTAAAGCGAGTGATATTATATAGCGCACTTGTGAAAATATCAAGCTATCTGTTTAGCTGGATGAAATGAGAAAAAGCGAGGTTTTTGAAATGAACAGAACGCCCAGAGGCTGCAGCAACATAGGCGGCGACGGAGCGGCAAAGCTCGAGTACTGCCGCAACCGCGCCATGCAGCTTTTTGCCTTTTACGGCTACCGGCCCTTCAGCCCGGCCGAGCTGCAGCTCGTGGAAGACGTATGGAACAATATTTCGGCGGCCCGCGCACGCCGGCTTATCGCAGTCAACTCGCCTTTCGGCGAGCCCTGTGTGCTGCGCGGCGACCTGACGCTCTCCGCTGTGACTTACCTCGCGAGCCATTTCAGCGACGACGAGCGTCCCCTGCGCATTTCATACGCAGACCGCGTCTTCTCCGTTCCGCAGCCACCCAGGCACAATCTCGAAGAAAATCAGGTGGGCCTCGAACTGATCGGCTGGGAGAGCGCCGGCACCGACGTGGAGGTGCTCTCGCTGCTGTTCCGCACGCTTGACGAGCTTTCCATCAAAAGGTCCGTCGTGGTGCTCGGCGACGTTT
>Ga0163159_1000643_pt1 | contig 40496 bp, 38 predicted proteins | sample BioMet9_FD_108702 | JGI IMG/M metagenome (GOLD analysis project Ga0163159, IMG submission 108702) | Microbial communities from bioreactor (seeded with sewage sludge) at Lawrence Berkeley National Lab, California, USA - Biofuel... | ecosystem: Engineered > Bioreactor > Anaerobic > Unclassified ... | reverse complement strand
CCTTTGCTTATTTTGTGCGGTTGGCGAACCTGCACTTAGTATAGCATCGGAGGTTTTTACTTGTATCTGAAGAGAAAGCCTCTCCCCTTGCATAGCAAGGGGTTTTACCTTATTACAAAAAAAGCTTCGCATCCTTTACGATACGAAGCTTATGTGCCGCACAGAAAACTGTACGGACTGCGGGAAAAGGGACTTGAACCCTCACGGCTTGTGGCCACTAGATCCTTAGTCTAGCCTGTCTGCCAATTCCAGCATCCCCGCGTGAAACGATATGTAGTATAACATAGAAGATAATTTCTTGCAACATCAGATTGACAGGAAAAGACATTTCGTATATACTGTCTTGGTGCCGTGAAAGAGATATTTTCTTTCTGCAGAGATGGCGGAATTGGCAGACGCGCACGGTTCAGGTCCGTGTGACAGCAATGTCATGAGGGTTCAAGTCCCTTTCTCTGCACGCAAATGAAAAAGCGCTGCTTATGCAGCGCTTTTTTCATGTTGTTGTTGATGCTCAGGCTGTTTCTTTTGCAGCCGGAAGCTTAGATTTTGCGGTTTCCGCCAGCTTCTTGAAGCCCTCGGGATCGTTGATTGCCATATCGGAAAGGATCTTCCTGTTCATGACAACACCGGCTTCCTTTAATCCGAACATAAACTTGGAATAGGAAATGTCGTTCATCCTGCAGGCTGCATTGATACGTGCAATCCAGAGGGAACGGAACTGTCTCTTTCTCTGCTTGCGTCCTTCATAGGCACTGTTCAGTGCTCTCATGACGGTCTGCTTTGCAATTCTGTACTGCTTGGAACGGGCACCTCTGTAGCCCTTTGCCATTTTCAGAACTCTGTTATGTTTTGCCTTGGCGTGCAAGCCGCCTTTGATTCTTGCCATTGTTTTATTCCTCCTTACGCTGCTGTAAATACATTATTTCAGAATATACCGGAATACCGATCTTACAGATACGGAACAAGTTTCTTCATGGTCCCCGCATTTGTCTTGTCGGTCACGATATCTTTTCTCAGGTTTCTTTTTCTCTTCGTTGATTTCTTGGTCAGAATATGGGACTTGTAAGCTTTGTTTCTGACCAGCTTGCCTGTTCCGGTTTCCTTAAATCTCTTTGCTGCTGCTCTTTTTGTTTTTACCTTGGGCATATCTTTTTCCTCCTGTTTCTTTCTGTCTTACTTCTTCGCGCTTAAAAACATGATCAGACATCTGCCTTCCACTTTGGACGGCTTGTCGACAATTGCGATATCGGAAAGCGATTTTGCAAAATCATCCAGGATATATCTGGACTGATTCATATGCGACATCTCTCTTCCGCGAAACCGCAGCGTGATTTTAACCTTATTGCCTTTTTCAAGGAACTTCCTGGCTGCGCTCATCTTGGTGTTCAGATCATTGGAATCAATATTCGGAGATAAACGTACTTCCTTAAGCTCAACGATCTTCTGCTTTTTCCTGGCTTCCTTGTCCCTGCGGATCAGTTCGTAACGATACTTCCCGTAATCGATGATCTTGCATACGGGCGGCTTCGCAGCCGGTGCGATAAGGACCAGATCCAGTTCCGCTTCCTGTGCCTTCTGAAGTGCATCTGCCGAAGACATGACTCCCAGCTGTTCCCCGTCACTTCCGATCAGGCGAACTTCTCTCATTCTGATCTGCTCATTGATCAACGCTTCGCTAATAGTTGAACACCCCCTGTTATAATGTAATGTCTCTGCCGTTTTCCGCCGGCATAAAAAATACGGCCGGAAAGCTCCCGCCGCACAGTAAAATACTGCGTCTTTGCAGACGTAATAATTTCTATGAACCCGGGACATAAGAAAAATGCCTGGGTGAGGCGAACCTGCTTTCCTGTCCCCCTTGTGCAGGGGAATCCGGATCCCGAAAGATCCTTCCTTTTATGTAACGTGCCTATCCTATCAGATAAAGAATGATTTGTCAAGGTAAAATAAAATATGCCGCATATCTGTCTTCTTCCCTGCAGATATGCGGCATGCCGTTTATTTTGTAAGTACGGGGATATCCGTTTCCCTCGTGGAAACCTGCTTCTGAAGCATGTCCATGAATTCCTGACGGCCCATCACCGTTGTCTTTCCGGTGTCGCGGTTGCGGACGCTCACGTTCTTGTCTTCCATTTCCTTGGCGCCGATCACCAGCATATAGGGCGTGCGGTCGACCATCTGCGCTTCGCGGATCTTGTAGCCGATCTTTTCGTCCCTGTCATCCAGCTCCGCACGGAATCCTGCATTCTTAAGCTCTTTGCAGACTTCATCCGCATAAGCATTGCTCTTGTCGCTGACCGGCAGCACCTTGACCTGTACGGGTGCGAGCCATACCGGGAATTTTCCAGCGAAATGCTCCGTAAGGATTCCGATAAACCGTTCGATGGAGCCGAATACCACACGGTGTATCATGATCGGTCTCTGCTTCCCGCCGTTTTCGTCCGTATATTCGAGTTCAAAGTTCAGAGGCATCTGGAAATCCAGCTGAATGGTTCCGCACTGCCATGTGCGTCCAAGGGAATCCTCCAGATGAAAGTCGATCTTGGGTCCGTAAAACGCGCCGTCCCCCTCGTTGACCTTGTAGTCCAGATGCATTTCGTCAAGGGCATCCCTAAGTCCCTTTGTTGCCGCTTCCCAGTCCTCGTCGCTTCCCATGCTGTTTTCCGGACGGGTGGAAAGTTCGATATAATACTTAAATCCGAATTTTCCGTACACCTGATTGATCAGGTCCACAACACCCTTGATCTCAGATGCGATCTGATCCTTGCGCATGAAGATATGCGCATCATCCTGTGTAAAGCAGCGGACACGGAAAAGTCCGTGAAGTGCGCCGCGCAGCTCGTGTCTGTGCACAAGGCCCAGTTCTCCGACACGAAGCGGCAGCTCGCGGTAGCTGTGCTGATCCGATTTGTAAACAAGGACTCCGCCGGGGCAGTTCATCGGTTTGATGCAGTAATCTTCGTCATCGATCTTCGTGGAGTACATATTATCCTTGTAGTGATCCCAATGCCCGGATATCTCCCAGAGATGACGGTTCATGATCATGGGCGTACTGACTTCCACATAGCCCGCTTTCCTGTGAATCTCTCTCCAGTATTCGATCAGCTCGTTCTTGATTACCATGCCGTTCGGAAGGAAGAACGGGAATCCCGGTCCTTCGTCCCGCAGCATGAATAGTTTCATTTCCTTGCCGATCTTCCGGTGGTCTCTCCGCTCCGCCTCTTCCATCAGTTTCTCGTAAGCTTCCAGTTCTTCCTGATTGCGGAAAGCAATTCCGTAGACACGGGTCAGCATTTTGTTGTTCTTGTCTGCCTTCCAGTATGCGCCGGAAATCTTCGTAATCCTGAATGCCTTGAGTCCCTTTGTGTAGGTCAGGTGAGGCCCTACGCACATGTCGATGTAGTCGCCCTGCTGGAAAAAGCTGATGATGGCATCCTTCGGGAGATCGCCGATATGCTCGACCTTGTATTTCTCATGACGGTCCTGCATGAGCTTAATTGCTTCGTCGCGCGGCAGAATAAACGGCTTGAGAGGAAGATTCTCCTTGCAGATCTTCTTCATCTCCGCTTCGATCTTCGGCAGATCCTCATCCGTAAGCTGCCTGTCGCCTAAGTCCACATCATAATAGAATCCGTTTTCCGTAGCCGGGCCGTAGGCAAAATCCGAACCCGGAAAAAGATGCATGATCGCCTGCGCCATGATATGGGCAGCCGTATGCCTTATGACATGTACCTCTTCCTCCGGCGGGCATTCGCTTACAACACCATTCTTGTCAATGATCTTCATTTTCTGTCCTCCTCTGTTTTTTCGCTGGACATAAAAAATCCCTGCCAGCTTATTCAACTGGCAGGGACGAATGTTCATTCGCGGTTCCACCCTGCTTGCCCGGAATTTTTACCGGACCTGCTTTCATGGCCTTTAACGGGGCCGGCGTTCCGTATTGGGGACACTCGGAGATGGTATTCTCTTCATCGTTTGTGCCTCATTATAACACGCCGGCTTCCTTTGTCAAGATACCGCCGGCTTCTGCGCGGGCACTTTTTCCGCTTCCAATCCGGCGTCCCCCGGATTTCTTTGAATCAGATTCCGAGAAGTATCACGGCAAAACGGAAATATAGGATAAGGCTGAACGCATCCACAACCGTAGTGATCAGCGGTGCTGCCATGATGGCCGGATCAATTTTCATCTTTGTCGCCAGAATGGGAAGCAGGCATCCGATCGCCTTGGACATGACTACGGTAAAGAACATGCTCAGAACAACCGTAAGGCAGATCATGTTTTTTCCGGGATACTGAATGATAAGGCGTATAAAATTCACACCGGCAAGGATTGCGCCGCAGATGATCCCTACCCGTATTTCCTTCCATAACACTTTCAGGGCATCGGAAGGTCTGATCTCTCCGAGTACCATGCTTCTGATCACCATTGTCGAAGACTGGCTTCCGGCATTTCCGCCGGTATCCGTCATCATGGGGATAAACGTAACGAGTAGCGGCATGACGGCAATCTGATTTTCATATTTTCCGAGAATACCGCCGTTCACCATTCCGCTGACCATCAGAATGATCAGCCAGGTAATGCGGTGCTTTGCCATCTCAAAGACGCTTGTCCTGAGATATGGCTTTTCCGTGGGCGTGATGGCAGCCATTTTTTCAAAGTCTTCCGTTGCTTCCTCTTCCATGACATCGACCGCATCATCCACTGTGACAATTCCGACCAGCCGGTCCTCGTTGTCAACGACGGGAAGAGATGTCAGATCATACTTGTTGAACAGGTCTGCAACGTCCTCTCTGTCCTCCGTCGTCGTAGCCTTGACCACATGGGTGTCCATAATGTCTCTGATCTTCATTTCATAAGGAGCCATCAGAAGGTCTTTGACCGTAACCAGTCCCTCAAGCATTCTTTTTTCATCCATAACGTAGCAGGTGTAAATAGTTTCCTTATCAACGCCGTGTTTCCGGATATAGGCAAATGCTTCTTCCACCGTCATGTTCTTTTTCAGGTCTATGTACTCATCGGTCATGATGCTTCCGGCGGAATTCTCCGGATATTTCAGGAATTCATTTATCTGCTTGCGTGTTTCCGGAGCAGCATTTCTGAGAACACGCTTTACTATGTTTGCCGGCAGCTCTTCCACCATGTCAACCGCATCATCAACGGAAAGATCCTCTATGATTGCCGTGATTTCGTTATCGGTTATGCTGTTCACAATATGCTGCTGCCTGTCCGTTTCAAGGCATGCAAATACATCTGACGCCAGTTCCTTGGGCAGCATGCGGAAAACGACAACCGTTTTTTCATCATCCAGCTGTTCGATGAAGGAAGCCACATCGGCTTCCTTCATTTCGGAGAGTTCTGTCCTGAGCTTTCTGAATTTTCTGTCCTTCACCAGTCCGAAAAGCATTTCCGCTTTTTTCTCTTCTTCAATCTGCTTTAAGGTTTCCCTCGTTTCATCTGCCATCTTTCCATGCTCCTTTCCGGCGGACTTTCCCGGTTCCGTTTTCCGCGCCAGGACTAAAAAAGACAGGAGCTGTATAAATTTCAGCTCCTGTTCTTTTTATATGCCTGTTCTTTATATTTGCCTGTTCTGTCTGCGGCCCGGCTGCGGATTATCTTTTTACTGTCCGCTGACGGATCCAACCTGCAGGCTGGATTCCTTCAGATCGGAAGGCTTCATGGACAGGTCAATTCTGTCTTTGATCGTATCCACCTTGATCACCTTGACCGTGACTTCGTCACCGATCTTCACCACATCCTCAACCTTGGCAACTCTTCTGTCGGCAAGCTTTGAAATGTGTACCATGCCGTCCTTGTTCGGGGTGATGTTCACAAAGGCACCGCATTCGATGATGCGGACAACCTTTCCGGTGAATACCATGCCGGGAACGATTTCGGTCACGATGTTCTTGATCGTGGAAACCGCCTTCTGGATCTTATCCTGATCAAGGCCGCATACATTGACTTTGCCGTCTTCGTCGATATCGATCTGGCAGCCGGTCTCGTCAATGATCTTGTTGATCGTCTTGCCCTGTTTTCCGACAACATCGCCGATCTTCTTGGGATCGATCTGGATCTGGACGATCTTGGGAGCATACTTGCTGACTTCGCTTCTCGGCTCGCCGATCACCGGATTCATGACATTGTTCAGAATATACATTCTCGCTTCACGCGTACGCGCGATCGCTTCTTCCACGATAGGTCTGGTAAGGCCGTGGATCTTGATATCCATCTGGATGGCCGTGATTCCCTTTTCCGTGCCGGCTACCTTGAAGTCCATGTCTCCGAAGAAATCTTCCAGTCCCTGGATATCCGTCAGGACAATATAGTCATCATCCGTGTCTCCCGTAACAAGTCCGCAGGAAATTCCGGCAGCCGGACGGCTGATCGGAACACCGGCAGCCATAAGGGAAAGGCTGGATGCGCAGACACTGGCCTGAGACGTGGAACCGTTGCTCTCCATGGTCTCCGATACGCAGCGGATGGCATAGGGGAACTTTTCCTCGTCCGGAATAAGCGGCAGCAGAGCGCGTTCCGCAAGTGCGCCGTGACCGATCTCACGTCTTCCGGGCCCTCTGGAAACCTTGGTCTCTCCGACGGAATACGACGGGAAATTATACTGATGGATATAACGCTTCGACTTGATGTCCACATCAAGTCCTTCGATCTTCTGCACTTCGGAAAGCGGTGCCAACGTGCAGACATCCAGGATCTGTGTCTGTCCTCTTGTGAACATGGCGGAACCGTGTACTCTCGGCAGAATGTCGATCTCCGCGGAGAGCGGACGGATTTCCGTGATCTGACGGCCGTCGGGTCTCTTGTGGTCCTTTAAGATCATCTTGCGGACTGTTTTCTTTTCATACTGATACATGGCATCCGGAAGACGGTTGAGATATTCCTCGTTGTCCGCAAATGCTTCCCTGCAGCGTTCCGTCAGCGCATCAACGTTCTTTTCACGCGTCTGCTTGTCGTCCGTGAAGACGGCTTTTTCCATTTCTTCCTGCGGAATCTGTTCCTTAATAGCATTGAAAAGTTCTTCCGGAACCGCATAGGAAGTATATTCGCGTTTGGGCTTGCCCACTTCCGCAACAATTCCGTTGATGAATTCGATCAGCTGCTTGTTTACCTTGTCCGCTTCGTAAATGGCATCGATCATGGTCTGCTCCGGAACTTCCTTCGCACCGGCTTCGATCATGATGACCTTCTGTGCCGTGCTGGCAACAGTAAGAGCCATGTCGGAAACCTTTTTCTGGTCGTTCGTCGGATTGATGACAAACTTGCCGTCGACCATGCCGACCTGCGTCATTGCGCAGGGACCGTCAAAGGGAATATCCGAAATGGATACTGCAATTGCCGTACCGATCATGGCGGTCAGTTCCGGGCTGCAGTCCGGGTCAACGCTCATGACCAGATTGTCCAGAGTGACGTCGTTTCTGTAATCCTTCGGGAAAAGAGGCCTCATGGGACGGTCTATGACACGGTCGGTAAGAATGGCATTCTCACTGGCCTTTCCTTCTCTCTTGTTGAAGCCGCCCGGGATTTTTCCGACGGAATACTGTCTTTCCTCATATTCCACGGAAAGCGGGAAGAAATCCACACCCTCCCTCGGTTCCTTGCTTGTCACGGCCGTGCAGAGCACCACCGTGTCGCCGTAATGCATGAGAGCCGCACCGTTTGCCTGTGCCGCTACTCTTCCGATCTCAACCGTCAGTTTTCTGCCGGCAAGATCCATGGAATAACTTTTAAATTCCTTACTCATTTTCTTTCTCCTCTCTTTTGATGAATCAGCCCGGGAGAAAGGGTCCGAAACTACTGAAACAAAAATGAAACGATGAAGTTCATTTGCATTTCAGTGGTCTCGTGACGTCTTTCCGGCCCCGGTCACTGTTCCGTTTGTTCTGCCTTATTTCACAAAACAAGGGTGGAAATCATCCACCCTTGTTTGAGGCACACTGTTTACTTTCTGAGTCCGAGTTTGTCAATAAGGGAACGATAGCTTTCCAGATTGGAATCCTTTAAGTAATTCAGGAGACCTCTTCTGTGGCCGACCATCATGAGAAGTCCTCTTCTGGAATGATGATCTTTCGGATTCTTCTGAAGATGATCCGTAAGTTCCGTGATCCTTTCGGTCAGAATTGCGATCTGAACTTCCGGTGATCCGGTATCCCCTTCTTTTCTTCCGTACTGCCCGATAATTTCCGCTTTTTTCTCTTTTGAAATCATGATACTCTCCTCTTTTCATACTGACCGGAAACTGTGAAAACGGTCGGAGTACTCCGTATCCAAAGCTTCAGGCGATTTACGGACGGCAATATTCATCCCGATCCGCGTTGCAATCATAGCACATGTTTTACGGTTATGTCAATGCAAAAACGCCAGCACACATAGGCCCGCGGCCGTTCCCAGAATGTACTCCAGCACAAGGATCATGGCAGCCTGCTTTTTGTTCCTGATCGTTCTGATCAGGACGAGCGGTCCTATCCCCGCCCCCGTGCACAGACCGGCAAAAAGTCCGGCAAAGGAAAGCTCCCCCCTTATGAACATCTGCGTAATCAGAACGGAAGCCGCACAGTTAGGCACCATTCCCACAAGCCCGGAAGCAAATACCTGAAGGACGCCGGACTGGTTTAAGAATCCGGACAGAACGGAAGTTCCGCCGGCATCCATAATGAAATCCAGCAGGAAAATAAAAATGACGATAAAAATGAAAATATGCAGGGTATGGCGGACGGCAGCCTTGAAAATTCCTTCTTTTTCCCTGTGCTCATGGCAGTCGATTTCCTCCATGCGGCCTTCATATCCGCCGCAGATCGGGTGCGGAAGGACTTTTTTCAGCACGTTGTCCACCAGAAATCCGCCGATGACCGCGAAGAAAAATTTAAGCACAAGAAGCAGAAGCATCTGAGGCCAGAAGGAAGGCTCCGCAACAAGAAGGGGTACTGCCTCGTCCGATGTCGCAAGAAAAACGGAAATCAGCGTTCCCGCCGTAATGACGTTGCTGGAATAAAGGTTTGCCGCCATGGCGGAAAAGCCGCACTGCGGCACTATCCCGAGCAGGGCCCCGGAAAAGAACCCGTATTTCCCGCCGCCGGACAGAACCTTTTCCATAGCTGCGGAATGCCTGTGTTCCAGATATTCAATGAAAAGATAGGCGACGAAAAGAAACGGCAGCATTTTCAGGCTGTCGGTCAGCGTATCTTCCAGAATGGCAGGCAGTATCTTTAAAATGGAATTCATGAGCGAAGATCCTCCCCGATCTGTTTCTTAAGCGCTTCCATATCCGAAAATTTCGTTTCCGGCCTGATAAAGCGAAGAAACAGAATGCGGATTCTCCCGCCGTATAAATTCCCGGAAAAATTTCTGATGAATGTTTCTATTCTCACGCGGTGTTTCAGCCCGTCGTTTTCGACACTCGGGTTTACGCCGATATTCGTGATTCCGCGGTACACGGGTCTGCTTCCTTCCGAAAGAATCTGCACTTCTGTTTCGTAGACGCCGAAGCGCGGAAGAAGTTTTTCCGGGGAAGGCAGGATATTCACCGTCGGATAGCCGAGCACGTTCCCGCCGATATGATTCCCGGCGGTCACTTCTCCTTCTACGGAATAGGTCTCACCGAGCAGTTCATTGACCATTTCCATGTTTCCGTTTTTCAGTTCCTCCCGGATATAGGTGGAACTGATCTCCCGGTCATGATCTTTTTCCTTGTCTATGATCACGGTCTCGAAGCCGTATTTTCTGCCGAGTTTCAGCAGAAGGTCCGCGTTCCCGCTGCGGTTTCTGCCGAAAGAGCAATCCGGTCCCGCAACGATCGCCTTCATGTTCATCTGCCCCACAAGAATATCAAGGACAAATCTTTCGGCATCCATTCCCGCCGTTTTCCTGCTGAACGGATACTCCACGATATAATCCACGCCGGATTCCCTGAGTTTATTGATCTTCTCCGGATTCGTATTGATCAGCGGTTTCTTTTCGCCGGATACGATTTCGGACGGAGGCGTCTGAAACGTGAACACAGCGGTTTTCAGTTTTCCTTTTTCTGCGATTTTCTTCATGGTTTCCAGAATTTTCCGGTGTCCCCTGTGCTCTCCGTCAAACTTTCCAATGCCGACCACCGTGGGATCCTCGATCCGGAAATCCGTCTGCTGCAGCAATTCCTTCAATCCTGTTCCCCCTCGATAAACATTCTGACCGGACGGTACATGCCGTCCGGGTCTTTTCCGTAAAGACCGATGAACATTCCCCTGCTGTCATAGATCCGGAAAATGCCTTCAGCATTTTCGGCAGGGCCGGAAAAACTGATCATGGTTTTATCCAGTCGGTTTCCGTTATAAAGGAAGCGTGCGCTTTCCGGTTTTGCGACCGCCGACGGATATTCCGAAAGGCAGGCATCCACGGGAACCAGTACGGATTCCGTCATTCCAGCCTTTGCGATTTCCTCAAGCTCGGAAAGTTTTCTGGCGTCCCGGACAGAGAACATGCCCACCTCCGTACGGACAAGGCTTTCCATGCAGGCACCGCATTTCAGGTCTTTTCCGATATCATGGCAAAGCGTCCGGATATAGGTCCCCCGGGAACACTGTACCGTCATTTCCACCCGCGGCAGATCAACGGATTCTATCCGGATGTCAAAAATCTTTACCGTGCGCGGTTTCCGTTCCACTTCAATTCCCCGGCGGGCAAGATCAACCAGCTTTTTCCCGTTGACCTTTAAAGCGGAGTACATTGGCGGAACCTGAGAATAGTCGCCTTTATAGCTTTGCACCGCAAAGCGGACTTCCTCTTCCGAAACCGCAACTTTATTTTCTTCCAGCGTCTTTCCGCCGGCGTCCTGCGTATCCGTTGTTCTTCCGAGCAGCATCACCGTGCGATAAGTCTTTTTCCAGTCTTCCATGAATTCGCACAGCTTGGTTGCCTTGCCGAAACAGACGGGAAGCACGCCTTCCGCGTCCGGATCCAGCGTCCCCGTGTGCCCTGCTTTCCGGGTTTTGAAAATACCTCTCATTTTCGCGACGACGTCATGAGAGGTATAGCCTTTTTCCTTGTATACGTTTATGATTCCCTGAAGCATGGATTCTTTCCCGTCAGACATGTTCCGGCGTTTCCTTTTTGACGGCGGCATCAAGCTGCTCCGCAATTTTTCCGGAAAGCGCGTTTATGATATCATGCAGCTGGCCGTTCATGGTGCATCCGGCCGCATGGACATGACCGCCGCCGGAAAAATACATTGCGATCTTTGAAACGTCGACAATATAATTCGAGCGCAGGCTGGCCTTCCATTCCTGCGGCCCGGTTTCATAGATGAAGATGGCGCATTCCACGCCCTGCGTAAGCCTGAGCTGATCGATGATCCCGTCCAGGTCATTTCCCTCCACGCCGTAAAAGCTCATTTCCTTCTGCGTGATCGAAGTGAAAATGCAGCGTCCGTCCATAAGAAGGATGCTCTCAAGAAGAGCCCTTCCGAGGATCTGATCCTGCAGATAGGTTTTCTGGTAAAATGCCTTGTCTATGATGCCGCCGAAATCGATGCCCGTCTTCATGAGCTTCCCGGCGATCCGCATGGTATTATCGGAAGTGGAGGAATACTTGAAGACACCGGTATCATTGATGATCCCTGTGTAAAGACACTCGGCTATTTCCTTCGTGATCTTATCCTCATCCAGAAGATCGTAAAGCACTTCGCAGGAAGAACTGGAATCCGGCTTGCATATCGTTGTCTTTGCATAGCCGGTATTGGTCACATGATGATCGATATTGAAGGTCTCCGCCGCACGGTCAAAAAGCGTGCTGAATTTTCCCAGACGCTCGTGGTCCGAACTGTCAAGTGCTATGGCAAAATCTGCCGTCTCTTCTCCGGGTTCCGTGATGATCTCGCGGAATCCTGCGAGAAAGCTGAATTTTTCCGAAGGCTTTTCCAGATAAACCTTTACTTCCTTTTCGGGAAAATACAGCCTGATGTAGCGGAACAGGCTCAGAGTGGAGCCCACGCAGTCACCGTCCGGATGAACATGCCCCATGATGATGACGGATCCCGCACTCTGTATCCTGCTTTCCAGTGTTTTATTCATTCTCTTCTTTTTCCTTTATCTGGTTCAGAAGCCGGTCGATGTGTTCCCCGTATGCCATGGACGTATCCAGCACAAACCTCAGCTCGGGAGTTATCCTTAAGTTGACCGTATGCGCCAGTTCCCGCCTGATGAACCCCATTGCGGAATTCAGGCCTTCCAGAGTCTTTTTCTGCGCATCCTCGCCGCCCATTACGCTGATATAGACCGTGCAGTACTTAAGATCTGCCGTTACCCTGGCATCGGTCACGCTTGTCATGGGGCTTATCCGGGGATCTTTGATCCCGTTCTGTATGATGGAGGATATTTCCTTTCGGACTTCGGAATTTATCCTTGTGTTTTTAATGCTTCCCTTTTTCATGTCAGGTCCTCGGTACCTCGACCATGGCGTATGCTTCCACCCGGTCTCCTTCCTGGATATCGTTGAATTTTTCAAACACGAGACCGCATTCGTATCCGGCAGCCACTTCCTTGACATCATCCTTGAAACGTTTGATGGAAGCGACATCTCCGTCAAAGATCTGCTTGTCGTCTCTTGTGATCCTGGCCTTGCAGCCTCTCTGGAACTTTCCGTCAAGGACATAGGAACCGGCAATGGTTCCGACACCGGACGCTTTGAACAGCTGTCTGATCTCCGCATGGCCGATGATCTGCTCCTGATAAACAGGCGCCAGCATGCCCTTCATGGCTGCTTCCACATCGTCGATTGCCTGGTAAATGACCTTGTACAGACGGATATCCACCTTTTCGTGTTCCGCCGTGGATTTTGCCGTGGCATCCGGTCTTACGTTAAAGCCGATGATGATGGCATTGCTGGCCGCGGCCAGATCCACATCCGATTCGTTGATGGCACCGACGCCGCTGTGGATGATCTTGACCTGAACCTCTTCATTGCTGAGCTTGTTCAGGGACTGGTCCACCGCTTCCACGGAGCCCTGCACATCCGCTTTTACGATAATCGGAAGTTCCTGGATGTTTCCGGCCTTGATCTGATCCATCAGATTGTCAAGCGACAGCTTTGCCTTTGTATCCGCCAGCAGTTTGTTCTTTCCTTCCGCAATGAAGGTTGCCGCAAAATCCCTGGCCGACTTGTCGTCGTCTTCTGTCACAAAGATTTCGCCCGCGTTCGGGACATTGTCCAGTCCAAGAATCTGCACAGGCGTGGAAGGCGGTGCCGCCTTGACGGCAGCTCCCTTTTCGTTCAGCATGGCACGCACTTTGCCGTAGCAGGCGCCGCAGGCCACAAAATCGCCCACATGCAGCGTACCCTTCTGTACAAGCACAGTCGCAACCGGTCCTCTTCCTTTGTCCAGTTCCGCTTCAATGACAAGGCCTCTGGCATTCCGGTCCGGATTTGCCTTCAGTTCCTTGACATCCGCCGTCAGAAGGATCATGTCCAGAAGATTGGAAATTCCCTCTCCCGTCTTTGCGGAAACATTGCAGAATGTCGTCTGGCCGCCCCAGTCTTCCGGAATCAGTTCGTATTCCGTCAGTTCCTGTTTGACACGGTCTATATTTGCATTCGGCTTATCAATCTTGTTGATGGCGACAATAATCTCGACTCCGGCCGCCTTGGCATGGTTGATGGCTTCGATTGTCTGCGGCATGACACCGTCATCCGCCGCAACCACAAGCACCGCAATATCCGTTGCCTGCGCGCCTCTCATACGCATGGCAGTGAAAGCCTCATGTCCAGGCGTATCCAGAAACGTAATCTGCCTTCCGTTGGTCTTAACCATATATGCGCCGATATGCTGCGTAATGCCGCCGGCTTCGTGAACCGTCACATTGGTTTTACGGATAGCATCCAGAAGGGAAGTTTTGCCGTGATCGACATGTCCCATGACGCATACAACAGGCGGTCTCGGGACGAGCGTTGAAGGATCATCTTCCTCTTCCTTCAGTAATTCCGCAATGACATCCACTTTCTTTTCCGGAGATGTGATGACATCATATTCCAGTGCCACTTCTTCTGCCTGTTCATAGGAAAGCTCCGAGTTGATCGTATACATCTCGCCTTTCTTAAAGAGTTTTCCGATGATGTCGGAAGCATTCAGCTTCATCTTTTTTGCCAGATCCTTGATCGTAATGGTCTCGGGGAGAATAATCTCCTTAATGTCATCCTCCACCTTGTCGATCTTCGGTTTCTCGGGCATGATGAACGGATGCCTTGTGACCTTCCCGGTTCTCATCCTTACGCCGTCTTCGGTCCTCAGGCGTTTTTCATTCCTGTCCTTGAATGTATTCTTGTTCGGCCTGTTGCGGGTCGTCTTCTTTACAAGCGGTCCGTCGGTCGGTTTGCTGTCCCGTCCTGCACCTGCACGCCCCTGATAACCTGTTCCGGGTCTTCCCTGATAACCGGTTCCGGGTCTTCCCTGGTAACCTGTTCCGGGTCTTCCCTGGTAACCTGTTCCGGGTCTTCCCTGATAACCTGTTCCGGGTCTTCCCTGATAACCGGTTCCGGTCCTGTTGCCCTGGTAGCCGGTTCCGGTCCTGTTGCCCTGGTAGCCGGTTCCGGTCCTGTTGCCCTGATAGCCGGTTCCGGTCCTGTTGCCCTGGTAGCCGGTTCCGGTCCTGTTGCCCTGATAACCGGTTCCGTTCCTGTTGCCCTGGTAACCGCCGGTCCTGTTTCCCTGATAACCGCCGGTCCTGTTGCCCTGGTAGCCGCCGGTCCTGTTTCCCTGATAACCGGAATTATGCTGCTGCGTTCCGGGCTGTCTTTCCACAGTATATCTCGTATTACCTGTTTCGGTATGGCCTGTTGCGGTGTGACCCGGCGCAGTATGTTCCGGTGCTGTATGCTCAGGTGCGGTATGTTCCGGTGCGGGCTTTACCGGATTCTTCGGCTGCTCCTGTGCGGCCGCCTGTTCCGGTTTCTTTGCTTCTTTCACGCCGGTATCCGCCGCAGCTGCGGGAGCTGCGCTTTTCTTCGTTTCCTCCGGAACCGCTGTCTTTACCGGTGCGGCCGGTTCCCTGTTTTCCGGTTTTGGTGCTGTAACCGGCTTTTCTTCCTTCGGTGCCGGAACGGTTTCCTTCTTTACCGGCTGCTCGGTTGCGGGGGCAGGAGCTGCGGGAGCATGCTGCGGCTGAGGCGCCGGTCTCTGAACCCCGGGCCTGAATCCGCGGATCTGCTGTGCATTCTGCGGCCGGAACACTGCCGTGAACTTTTTCTTTTTCGGCGGTTCTTCCGTCTTATTCTGCTGTACGGGTCCTGCCTGTTGGACAGGGCCTGCCGCTCTCTTTGTTCCCATTCCGGACTGCTGAACAGATTTTTCCACTGCGGGCTGCCTCATTTCCCCTTTCGATGCCGAAGACGAAGTTCCGAATTTTCTGCGGAGCAGATTTTCCTCTTCGTCTGAGATGTTAGACATGGATTTTTTATCGATGCCTTTTTCCGCCAGAAAAGAAATCAGATCCTTGTTAAGTTTCCCCAGTTCCTTTGCTATGTCATTGACTCTCAATATCGTTACCTCCGCTTTGTTTCATCAGCTTTTCTATGGCATTGGAAAATCCCGCATCGCTCAGGGCAATCGAAGATCTTTCTTCCCTGCCTGTCGCATGTCCCAGCTTTTCTTTTGTCGAGCAAATATAGATGGGCACTTTATAATATGTACATTTATCGGTAAATTTCTTTTTCGTATTATCGGATGCATCCGATGCAACCAGCACGATTTTCGCCATGCCGGAACGAATCAGCTTTTCCGCGGCAAACTCTCCGCATGCCGCCTTCCCCGCCTTTACGGCCAGACCTGCCAGACCCAGAATCCTGTTATCCCTGTCCAAGCTTTTCCATCTCCTCTGACAGCCTGCCGTATACTTCCGCAGGCACGCTCTCCTTAAAGGAACGGTCCAGCCCTTTTGTCTGAAAGGCTTTCCGGATGCACTCGGGGTTCCTGCACACATAGGCACCGCGGCCGTTCTTTTTTCCGGCAGGGTCAAGAAAAATTTCTCCCTCGGACGTTCTGACGATCCTGATCAGTTCTTTTTTGTTTTTCTCTTCTCCGCATCCGATGCAGGTACGGAGCGGTTCTTTTCTTTCCGTCAATCTTTTTTCTCCGTCTCCGGTTCTGCCGTTTCAGGTTCTGCCGTTTCAGGTTCCGCTGCTTCCGGTTCTGCCGGTTCCGTTTCCGCATTTTCCGGTGCGGGAACATCCGCCTCTACCAGATTTGCGGCACCCTCCGGCTGATAATCAATGCCGAGTTCATCAAACAGTCCCAGATCCCTTGCCTGTGTCTCGCTCTTGATATCGATCTTAAAGCCGGTAAGCTTTGCTGCAAGTCTTGCGTTCTGTCCTTCCTTGCCGATTGCAAGCGAAAGCTGATAATCCGGTACGATGACCTGTGCTTCCTTTCCCTCCTCATCGGCAACGACACAGATGACCTTTGCGGGACTCAGTGCGTTTTCGATCAGGTATGCGGGGTTGTCGTCCCAATTGATGATATCGATCTTTTCCCCGTGAAGCTCATCCACGACCGCATTGACACGGGAACCGTTCAGTCCGACGCAGGCTCCGACCGGATCCACATTCTGATCGTTGGAAAAGACTGCCATTTTTGTTCTGGAGCCGGCTTCCCTTGCGATTGCCTTGATCTCGACCGTACCGTCATGGACTTCCGAAACCTCGGATTCAAACAGGCGCTTTACAAGTTCCGGATGCGTTCTGGAAACGGAAATGTGCGGACCTCTGGGGGTATCGCGGACTTCAAGCACATAGACTTTTATCCGTTCGCCCGGTCTCAGCGTCTCTCCCTTTACCTGCTCGTTCTCGCTTAAAATGGCATCACACCGTCCCAGGTTTATGGAAACATTCCTTCCGATGAAGCGCTGCACAACACCGGTGATGATATCTTTTTCCTTCGTGAAGTAGTCATTGTAAATGACTCGGCGTTCCTCTTCACGGATCTTCTGCAGGATCACGTTCTTTGCAACTCCCGTGGCGATCCTTCCGAATTCCTTTGATTCGATCTTAAACGGTACAATGTCGCCCACTTCGAACTGCGGGTTTTTCATTTTTGCTTCGGCAAGGCTGATTTCCGTTGCCTTGTCGATCTGCGAAGCATTCAGAGGCATTTCCTCAACAACCGTTTTATTCTGTGTGACACTGAACCTGCAGGTATCCGGGTCCACATTGATGACTATATTGTCCGCAGTGCCGAAATTGTTTTTGCATGCACTGATCAGTGAATTCTGAATGGCATCCAGGAGCGATTCCTTGCTGATGTTTTTTTCCTTCTCCAGCATTGCGATCGCTTCTTTCAGTTCGTTTCCTGTCTCAACCGGTTCCTTGTTCAGCTTTTTCATTTTTCCTTTTCTCCTTTTGGATTATCTGACAAACCGGATTCCTGAAATCCGGGTGAACTTACTTCCAGGATATAGCTTTCCTTGATGAAATCTTCCCTGTCAAGCCATTTGGAAACGCGCCTGCTGATATCGGCACAGTCATCGATTCCTATTCCGCCCTGCTTGTCGCAGTAAGCCCTCAGGTACCATGTATCGTTTTCCTTTGTGAATTCCACCTTCACGATTTCAAAGTCCATGGTATCCTGAAGCGATTCCAGAAATTCCCTGGTCTTTTTCACATATGTTTCCTGTTTCGTCATAGGCCGGACACCTCCCATGTCATAAAAAATGTGGACCGCATTCGGTCCACATTTTCAAGCATTCATTGTACTGAAGAAGTATAACACCCGGTTTGCATAAATGCAAGCGGTTCTTTTCTTCCTTTTTCTCAGTCTATTTCCGTGTTTACGCAGATTGCGCCAAGCGGGCGGATGAACATCCTGTAGGCATTGCCTTTTCCGGTATAGCGGTCTATGTAGGAAATATATTCGTCCACAAGTTCATTCGGGATCATGGCCATAATGACGCCGGCAAAACCGCCCCCGTGGACACGGCAGGCGCCGCACTGTTTTTCGGCAAGGAACAGTTCCGTGAGAGCCAGCGTAACGGTGATCCCCTGTTCGTTGAAATCAAGCGTCGTATAGCAGTTCTGCAGATATTTCCAGGAGGAATTTCCGCTTGCGGTGATATTCTTCAGGAATGTTCCGAAATCTCCTTTTTTCAGTGCCTCGACCTCGGCATCCACACGTTTGTTTTCCTCGAAGAAATGGAGCGAACGCATGACGGCACGGTCTCCGGTGATTTTCCGGATTTCATTCAGGTGATCGAGCACATCCTGTTCCTTTACTTCCGCCAGGAATTCCTTCCCGAAAAATTTTGCAACGGACCGCATTTCCTTCGGTATGGAGGAATAGTCTTCCGTCAGGTCCGCATGCCCTTTTCCCGTCTGTACGATAATAAGGCTGTGGCCGGCACTTGCAAAATCAAAATCGATTTTTTTCACATCCGGTTCTTCCGGCCTCAGGAAATCAATCGTGATCAGTCCACCGACCGCGCAGCACATCTGGTCCAGAAGACCGCTTGCCTTGTCCCAGTACACATTTTCCGCAAATTTTCCGATCTGTGCATACGCGACCGTGTCCACGCGGTTGTCGTTAAAGAGCGTGTTCAGGATCTGGCATAAGAGCATTTCGAACGATGCGGACGAAGAGACACCGGCGCTCGAGATCACATTACTGGTGACAAAGGCATCAAATCCGCCGACTTCATATCCGTTTTCCTTAAACCCCTTCAGGATCCCCCGGACCAGGTCTTCGGTCCCGGCCTTCTTGCTGCTCGGTTCCAGACTGTTCAGATCGATCGTGAATTTCTGATGAAAGCTTTCGCTCAGGATGTTGACTTCATCACTCTCATTTTTTGCCGCTGCCGCGATACAGTCAAGGTTAATGCTTCCTCCGATCACCTTTCCGTGATTATGGTCCGTATGATTTCCGGAAATTTCCGTTCGGCCCGGAGAAGAAAAAAGAAGAATATCCCTTCCGGAATGATTTTTTCCGTATGTCTCCGTCAGTCCGTCCGTGACATGGTCATAGCGTTCCAGCTGCGAGGCAATCTGTTCTTTCCCGTAAAGTTTTCCGAACAGCTCCGCTGCCTTTTCCGAGCGGATCAGTCTTTTGGTCTCTTCGGCATTCATGCTTTTTCCTCTTTCCTTTTATAAAATCCGCATAAAAAATCCCGGGCTTGTACCCGGGATTATTTTATCATATTTATTTCTGCTTTGACAGGGCAACCATGATCTCATTGCTGCGTCTGATGAAAGCTCCCATCCTGTCCGCAGGAAGGCTGCCGTGCTGAACACGGGCAAGATCGTAAAGCTGCTCGCAGATTTCCTTTGTAATGGAAGACCCGGCCTTGTTTTTGTTTTCCTCGGCTTTTGATTTTTTATCTGTTTTGGCTTCCGCTGTTTTGGCTTCCGTTTTTTTGTTCTCTTCCGTTTTCTCTTTCGTATCCGTCCCGGCTTCCGCTTTCGTTTCTTTCTTCTCCGGCGCCGTTATCTCCACCTTGCTCTTCAGGTACTGCACGAGCGGATGCTTTGTGTTCAGAGTCAGTGTCTCTCCTTCTCCGCCGAACGCAGAGGGATCCATACCGCCCATTCCGTACTGTTTCATCATATCCTGCATCCTGTGTGCTTCTTCGGACACGGTCAGAATGGAAGCTGTGTTCTCATCCTTTAAGCTTTCCAGTTTCACGGTCAGGCCTTTGTTGCCGATTGCCTTCTTTACCGCGCTGACAAGCGCCTCGTCTTTTTTCTTTTCCGCATCGTCTTCCGGCTTTTCCTCTTTTTCCTTGAATGCTTCGTTTAAATCCGCATCGATCCGGAGGAATTTCAGGTCCTTGTTCTGCTGTTCCAGATGCGAAATGAACGGAATGTCGATCGCATTCGGAAGAATGACCGCATCGATCTTCTGCTCGCGGAACATGCTGATGTACTGGCTCTGTTCCTTCTCGTCCGTCACATAGAAGATCCTGTTCTTAAATTTTTCCTCGTTCTCCTTCATGCAGTCCTTGAGGGAGAGATATTTGTGGCCGATGTTTTTAAAGAGAACATAGTCGTTCATCTTCCCGGCAAACTTTTCGTTCTTCAGGCAGCCGAACTTGATAAACGGTGCAATGTCGTCCCAGTACTTTTCGTAGGAAGTCCGGTCGGTCTTTTCCATGCCGATCAGCTTTTCGGCGACCTTCTTCGTAATGTAATCCTGGATCTTCTGCACAAAGCCGTCGTTCTGCAGCTGGCTTCTGGAAACATTCAGCGGCAGATCCGGGCAGTCGATCACACCCTTTAAAAGCATGAGGAATTCCGGTATGACCTCCTTGATGTTATCCGCAATAAAGACCTGGCTGTTGTAGAGTTTGATCTTTCCCTCGATCGATTCGTATTCGTAGTTGATCTTCGGGAAATACAGGATTCCCTTCAGGTTGAAAGGGTAATCCATGTTCAGGTGGATCCAGAAAAGCGGCTCCCTGTAATCCATGAACACCTTGTGATAGAATTCCCTGTATTCGTCGTCCTTGCATTCGCTCGGCGTCTTTGTCCAGAGCGGATGGATGTCGTTTAACATGACAGGACGCTTTTTGATCTTGTACTGTTCCTTTGCCGGAGAAGTCTCCACCTTCTCCGTGGTGCCGTCGTCCTTCTTCTTTTCCTCGTATTTTGCCGGCTCCACCACGGTCTCGATCACGGTATCCGTGTCCTTCAGGTCGCTCTTCTCGATCGTTTCCGTCTGTTCTCCGAGATCATCATCGGTGAGATAGATCGGGATGGGCATGAAGCCGCAGTATTTGTTCAAAACCTCGCGAGAACGGAACTCATTGGCAAACTCCGTGCTCTGCTCGTTTAAGTACAGCGTGATCACGGTGCCGTGCGTTGTTTTCCCGGTACCTTCCACCGCCGGTTCTTCTTCCGACATGGCGAACTCCGTTCCGCCTTCGCTCTCCCAGTGAACGGGTTTTGCGTCCTTCCGGTAGGAAAGCGTGTCAATGGATACCTTGTCCGCCACCATGAATGCGGAATAAAAGCCCAGTCCGAAATGTCCTATGATCTGGTCGTCGTTTGTCTTGTCCTTGTATTTGGAAAGGAAGTCCTGCGCACCGGAAAAAGCGATGTCGTTGATGTACTTCTCCACTTCCTCCGCTGTCATGCCGATACCGTTATCGGTAAATGACAGGGTCCTGTTCTTTGCGCTGCAGTGTACCTGAATTTCGTATTTTTCGTCCTCGGGCTGCGTATATTCGCCGATCAGGGACAGCTTCTTTAACTTGGTGATGGCATCGCATCCGTTGGAAATCATTTCACGCATGAAAATATCGTGGTCGGAATAAAGCCATTTCTTGATGATCGGGAATATGTTGTCGCTGTTGATGGAAAGACTGCCTTTTTTCTGTGTCATGATCTGTCACCTCGTATGAAATTTTAAGCCGGATTTTCATTTTTTGACTCGGATTTTGCTTTGCAAAATCTAATATGAATCAAAAGCCCCGCCGGACTTTTGATTCATATTATACCTGTAATAGAACAGATGTCAATACGGAATTTTCAGGGGCATTCAACGGAATCCCAGAAATCCCGAAGAAGTGCGGAAACGCCGTCGATATCCGTGATCTTCGCATCATTCCATTCCGCCGGGAACAGGGACCGGTAATCCCGTTTCAGGAACCTGTCGTCAAGAAGGAGGATGACTCCCGTATCTTCGACCGTGCGTATGACGCGACCGGCCGCCTGCATTACCTTGTTCATCCCCGGGAAACGGTAGGCATAATCAAAACCGGGCTTCCCGAGCCCGTCAAAATAATCTTTCGCCATTTCCGATTCCGGATTGATCATGGGAAGTCCGGTCCCGACGATCACGGCGCCGATCAGTTTTTCGTTTGCCAGATCTATCCCTTCCGCAAAAATGCCGCCCATGACGCAGAGCCCTACCAGGGTCTTTTCTCTCTTCACGCCGAATTCCGCAAGAAAGGCCTCCCGCTCCTCCTCCATCATATGCCTTGACTGTACGAGGAAGTCAAAACCACTGTCCTTCAGTTTAACCGAAACCTTTTCCATGAACTCATACGACGGGAAGAAACAGATGTAGTTTCCGGTCCGTGACGAAACCGTTTTCCGGATATAGTCCGAAATTTTCCGGTATTCCGCATCGTTCCGCCTTGCATACCGGCTTGTGACGTCACGGCCTACGGCAAGGAGCCTTTTTGCGGGATCAAAAGGACTGGGCGCGCAGATCGCATACTCTTCCCTGTTCCCGGTCAGAAGCTCCTTGTAATAATCCACCGGCAGCAGGGTTGCCGAAAAGAACACGGCCGTCCGGCAGAATGACAGGGAATCCCCGAGATTTGAAGACGGATCGACGCAGAGAAGCTTTACGGAAAAGCGGCCTTCCCGGTCCGTTTTTGCATAGATGCGGTATCCGTCCCCGGCCCGGGAACAGATGTCCAGGAATTCGCGGACCCGGAAAAAGAAATCCTGAATTTCCTTCCGGTCCGGAAAATTTCTGCGGTTCTCCAGAAATTTCGAAAGTTCCGCATCCAGTTTCAGCAACGGGAATTCCAGCGTGCCGGTTCCGGGCAGAATCTCTGTCTTTTCCTCTCCCTTTACTGCAGCCTCTTTCATGTTTCTCTTTAAAGAGAGCATCTCTCTGTTGCATTCGGTAAGGGCCGATGTCAGTTTCCTGTCCATTCCGGCCGTTTTCTTCTTACAGTTCAGGATATCTTCCTTGACAATCTCCGCGCTGAACATTTCGGAAGCCCTGGAAATCAGGTTATGGGCTTCATCGATCAGGAAAATGTAGTCTTTTGTTTTTCCGTTCCGGCTCCCGTTTTCCGAAAAAAACCGTTTCAGTTTGACGCGGGGATCAAAGACATAATTGTAGTCGCAGATCACGGCATCGCACCAGACGGCAATATCAAGGCTGAATTCATAGGGGCACACCTGCCATTTTTCCGCGTAGGTTTCAATGACCTGCCTTGTTATTACGGTCTCCTTCTGCAGGATCTCGAAAACTGCATCGTTCACGCGGTCAAAATGCCCTTTTGCATAGGGGCAGGAATCGGGATTGCAGTCAAACTCACTATTCAGGCAGGCTTTTTCCTTTGCGGTGATCGTAACCGTCTTGAAGTCAAGGCCTTCCTTTTCCATCAGGAGAAAGGCATCCTGCGCAACAAAACCCGTCACGGTTTTTGCCGTAAGATAAAATATTCCGGATGTCAGTCCCTCCCCTATGGCTCTGACGGAAGGATAAAGGGTAGAAAGCGTTTTGCCCACGCCGGTCGGCGCCTGTATGAAAAGATTTCGGCTTCGGAGGATTGCCCGGTACACGTCCACGGCAGTTTCCTTCTGACCCGGCCTGTAGGCATAGGGAAAACCGATCCCGGAAGCGGAGGCATTCCTTGCCTTCCGGTGGCTGTCCAGAAAGCGTGCCCACCGGAAATACATTTTCACAAGATCCCGGAACCACGTCTCCAGTTCCTCCGCCGTATACCGGATCCGGAACTTCTTTAAGTCCTTCAGGGAGAAACGTTTACGCACGGTATTTTCGCCGGTCGTATCGGTTGTCAGGTCACAGTACGTAACCTGACAGGTGATTTCCCTGAGATTCTCCTGCTCCGCAAACATTGCCGCATAGCATTTTACCTGTGAGAGATGCAGAGGCCGCGGTTCCTTTAAGAGATCCGGATCCGCAAAAATCCCCTTGATCTCATCGATCACGAAACCGTTTTCTTCCTTTTCGATGCCGTCCGCACGGCCCTCTACCGTAAGCGAAATCCCGTCCTCTTCAAATTTCCGGCTTAAAGCGACTTCCGGCCTGTAATCGGGTCCCATTGATTTCTGTATTTTTTTGTGGATGCGGCTGCCGGCCTGCATCGCATCAGGATCGGCACCGGTATCTGTTCTGTTGTCTATGTCACCGCTTCTTAAAAGGAACTCCACCAGGAAGCGTACGGAAATCCTAATATCCATAGATTGCATTATACACTTCATTCAGTGAAGCGCGCCACTGGCGCGTTTACCGATATAATGATATTGAAAAAAGTCTGCCGGACAAAAATCCGACAGACTTCCGCAGCTTATCCTCTTTTCTGCTTTTCAGGCAGCCGTGTTTTCCATGGCGGCAAACTTATCGAGGACCTTTTCAAATTCGATGTTGTTTCCGTCAAATCTTACATGGAGCGTTCTGGAAAAATCAAGTCCGAGCACGCCGAGAATGGATTTGCCGTCCACGACCACATGATTATAATACACATCTATGTCAAAATCACATTTTCCGGCAGCCTGCACAAATTCAGTGGCATCCTTTACGCCGGAAAGTTTAATGTTCCTCTCCTGCATACCAATCACCCCTTTCGAGAGCAAAAAAACAGTCTGTTTATGTAAACATTTAATACCGAAAAAGTCTTATATCGATATTGTTCGTACTATATCACCGTTCATTCTTAAAATCAATAGATAATTTATTAACAATAACAAATTATTGCGCCTGTATTTTTATGTTGATACAAGATAAGCAATTTTCAGGATTACGGGCTTATTTTGCATCGGAGGCAGTCGCCGTACCGGAGACGTCCCTTATGACCTTCGTGATCATATTCCCGTTCTTTGAAAGATATTGCACGGTTTTTACCGTATTGACCGCAGTGATCTTTCCGCTTTCCGAGCCGTCCGCAGCTGCCGCGGCAGCTTCCCCGGCATTCTCTTCCGCTGATATTCCCGAAGATGCATCCGATGCGGATGCCGTCTCTCTCACAGGTTCATTGTAAACCGTATTGGAAACCAGGTATTTCACGCCGAACAGATAATGCGCATAATAGGCTTCAGCATAAGGGATCCTGACCGTTCCCATGGAACTGTCTTCCGAATCGTTATAGCGCTCCCATTTTGTTCCCCATTCTATAGCGGCCGCTGCCGGGCTTTCCCAGTTTGTTTTGGAAAAGCTGCTGACAAACGTCTTTTCGCCGGATTCGCAGCAGAGAAAATCCAGCTGCACATAGATATCCCCGGCGCTCTTTCCGCGGGATGCCGCATAACTTTCAAGGGCGGTCCGTCTTTCATAGCTCCACTGTCCAAGTCCGTATCCGATATGGTTTCCCTGTTCCGTAGTGGGGGAAACGCCGCTTTCCTGCTGAAAATTCCCGAGGAGACCTGCGATCGCAGTCCCAGTCCATCCTTTGCTTTGCAGTTCTTTCCATATAATATCCGCAGTCCCCAGATTCAGGTACAGTTCGTGGTTCCCGCTGTTCGAATAAAGGAAGCCCTCAAAATCAGTCCCGTCCGGAAGGATCAGCTTTCCGTCCGCATCGACCTCATAGCCGTCCGGCGTCTTACCGTTCTTTACGATCAGACCCATGTCGGCGCAGAAATACCAGGCGTCCCCGTCCTGAACCCACGTATTCATATAAAGGGAACCGTTCGGATCCGCCATGTATTCGTCTTCCCCGACCATAAAGCGGTCCGCATCCATAACTCCCGTATCCTCCAGATGATACCAGGAACTGCCGATCTTCCTGAATTCACCGTACTCCATGAGTCCGAAAGAATTCACGTAATAATATTTGCCGCTGTCAACGATCCATTCCCCCGTTATCAGGTTTCCCGTCATATCGAGGAATGTCCATCCTGTTTCCGTTTTCTTCCATCTTCCAGGAGCACCGGTGGAATATACCGACGGATATCCGGTATAATCCGTCTCCGATAACGTTGCCCCCTGTATGGCTGCTTCGGAAGGCGTTGCCTCCCCACTGCTTCCCCCGGACGTTTCTTCCGAACGCGCGGAAGAAGGTAAATGAAAGGAGTCTGCCAGAGAGCGGAATCCGCTGACTGCACAGAGCGTAAGCACCAGCATTACGACAATGCTGACTGCCCTGCCTGCGACCCTTTTTGATTTTTGCTTTTTACTGCTCATTTTCATATAAGATTGATTCCTCTGTCATTAAGACTTATATAATAATGGTCCAGTATGACAGATGCGTAATTCTTTTTCAACATTTATGTAAAAATTTAATAAGATTTTAACATTTCATGGAAGTCTTATCCCATTTTACGCTTATTTTTGTGCATATTTTGGTAAATTCAACATGCCTAATGTTCACTTTTTTAACACTCAATCCCATTTTTGTACCATTTCCGCCCATAATCAAAGGCGGCTCCTAATTGTTAAGGGAACCGCCTTCGACCTATTTTCATGTCATATATTACGATTTTTATGTTACCGCATAACCTTTATGCAGGCTGAACATCTTATCCGAGAGAGATAGGGCCGCCCCGGAATTTTCCGGCCTTGCAGATCCGGTTGATGGCTACCATATAGGCACCCTGACGCATAGTGGCCTTTTTGCTCTTTGCCATATCGCTGACATCCTGGTAGGAATGCATCATGATCTTCTTCAGGGTCGCGTTCACCTGATCCAGATCCCAAGCCATGCTCTGGATATTCTGAACCCACTCGAAATAGGAAACGACTACGCCGCCGATGTTGGCAAGAATGTCCGGAATGACCGGAATCCCGCGCTTTGCGAAGATCTCATCCGCTTCCATGGATGTGGGACCGTTTGCCGCTTCCACGATCAGCTTTGCCTTGACTTTATCCGCATTGTCCTTTGTCAGCTGGTTCTCAAGCGCAGCCGGGATAAAGACATCGCATTCCGTTTCGATCAGCTTTTCGTTCGTGATGTGCTTCACATCATCCGAATGATAGTCTTTCAGGCAGTTCTTCCGGTTGGACAGGTATTTTTCGATAGCCGGGATATCCAGTCCCTTCTTATTATAAACGGCACCGGAATAATCTCCGACCGCAACCACCTTTTTCCCGTCCTCATACAGGATCTTTGCAACCGTGCCTCCTACATTGCCCATTCCCTGGATGGCAAAGGTGCATTTGTCCGGATCCATTTTTTGATCTTCTATTGCCTTGTAGGCGATGATCGTGACACCGCGTCCGGTCGCTTCCGTTCTTCCGATGGAACCGCCGATCTCAATCGGTTTTCCGGTGACAACGCCGGGAACGGCATGACCTTTGAACATGCTGTATGTGTCCATGATCCAGCCCATGACTTCGCTGTTCGTATTGACATCCGGTGCCGGGATATCCTGTTCCGGCCCGATGATGGGAAGAACACGCATGGTATAGCGTCTTGTGATCCGGATCAGCTCATCCCTGCTTACCTTGGAAGGATCGACGTTGATGCCGCCCTTTGCTCCGCCGAACGGAATATTGGCAACGGCGCATTTAAACGTCATCATTGCAGCAAGTGCCTTTACTTCGTCCAGATCCGTATCCGGATGATATCTTAAGCCGCCTTTGTATGGTCCTCTTGCACTGTTGTGCTGTACGCGGTATCCTTCAAAAACCTTGATCTTTCCGTCGTCCATTTTGACGGGAACGGAAACGATCATTTCCCTTTCCGGATAGCGGAGCGTAATATACTCGTCCGTTTTAAGACCGAGACGTCCGGCTGCATCGTCCAGTACTTTCATGGTGTTGTCAAAGGCACTGTATTTCTTTTCCTTTTCCATAATAACTTATCCTCCCGTATTGAATTTTTTTTGCTTGCTTTCCTGATTACTCTGCTTCTTCCACTTTGACACTGAACTGCCTGTTGTTCACGCAGATCGTAAAATATCTCGGCGCTCTGTAGGAAACCGGGGTGTTCATTTTCACCTTGAAGGACTCCAGTTCGTTCAGATAAGCCGCATAAAGATCCTGTGCTTCCTCTATTCCCACGGCAACAAATCTTGCCCGGTCGCCGGGCTTCATCTGCCCTACCACGGGAAGGTCGACGCTGATCACGGATGCGATCTTTGTATAGCCGCCCACCGTCTGGTGATCGGCCATCATAATGATCGGTTTCCCGTCCGTCGGTACCTGTACTGCACCCATGACAATTCCGTCGGAAATGATGTTGCCGTCCGTTTTCTGCTCTATCCTTGGTCCGTCCATGCGATACCCCATACGGTCGGAAACCGGATTGACGGTATATTCACTGTATAAAAATGTGCGGATCCCCGCTTCGGTAAAATCTTCTTCCTGCGGCCCCAGGATAACGCGGACCGTCCGGACTTCGGAAGGGATCTGCTCTGCGGGAAGAACCCGCGCCGTCAGATCGGAAACCGCATCGGGCGTACCGTTTAACGGTATTTCGTCTCCCGACGCAAGCTTTCTTCCCTTATATCCGCCCACGCCGTATTTGATCAGCGTGGATTTGCTTCCCATAAGATCGGGGATGTTCATACCGCCGGCAACGGCAAGATAACAGCGGCATCCGGTTTTTGCATAGCCGAAGGAAACCGTGTCGCCGTCTTTCACCGCAACCGCCCTGTACATGCCAAGCGGATTCCTGTTCAGTTCCGGGGTAAAGTTTCCGCCTGTCACCGCAATGACGGCATTTTCCGTAAAACGGATCACAGGTCCCGAAATGGTTATTTCCAGACACGCCTCATCCGCGTCGTTTCCGGCCAGGATATTGGCCATCCGGAAGGAACGATCGTCCATGGGTCCGGAAGGATATACGCCGTACTGCTGGCTGCCGTATCTTCCGCCGTCCTGGACAGTTGTCAGGATCCCGCCGCTTTCAATGATCATGCTCATGCATTCTCCTCCGTTTCCGGATCTGTCATCCTTTGTATTCTCTTCTTGTGAACGTGTAATTTCCGGCTTCCACCTTTCCCCGGATGGATCTGAATTCGGCCGCCGTGATCGGAATATGCCGGATCCATTCCCCCGAATGCAGGCAGAACGGATTTTTCTTTCTGAAATCACAAGCAAGCACCGGCGTCGTTCCGATAATGTTCCAGCCGCATGGCTGGTCGAAAGGAATGATATCCGAAAGCTGAAGCTGAACCACTATGCTCCCGCCCGGAATCCTCTCCCGCGGGCTCTTCCTGCGCTTGAAGGAAAACGGATTCTCAAATCTGGCCGTGTAAGGATGGCCGGGCGCAAACCCGAGCATATAGACAAAATAATCACTCCCGCTGTGAATCCGGATGATCTCGTCACGGCTTTTCTTTTCGATGGAGGCGATCTCGTCCAGGTCCTGTGCGTATTCTCCTTCGTAGCAAACGGGGATTTCCGTGATCATGGCAGGCGGAAGAGTCAGCGCGGAAAGATCCGACAGCTTTTCCTTCACCTTTTCCACAAGCGGCGCATACCGGATCACGGCAGGTTTGTACTGGATCAGAAGGGAACGGTACGTAGGCACCGTCTCGATCACGCCCGGTATTTCCTCTGTTTCGAGCGCACATTGCAGCGCACGCACTTTCTTATTGACCGCAATGGATATTTCGTTTTCAAACTCAACCGTAATGGCACGGTCGCCGCACGGGCGAAATCTGACATCATCCATATATCGTTACCTCAGTCTACGTATTCCACATGGATTCTTTCGAGAGTCGGTTCCATAAAGGGACGTGCAAAACCTTTGCCGGCCGCAATATCCGCCTTTTGCCTGTCCTCTTTTTCATGCACTGCCTTTGCCGCTTTTGCAAGATCTGCAGCCTCTTCCGGCTTGATCACGATTATACCGTTCTGGTCTCCCACGATGATATCGCCCGGGCAGATGACCTGACCCGCAAAGGATACCGGGAAATTGATCTCGCCGGATCCGTTTTTATACGGTCCGTTCGGGGTGATGCCTCTGTAATAAACCGGGAAATCATGAAGTTTTGCAAGCTCTTCCGAATCCCGGATGCAGCCGTCCACGATAAATCCGGCTATCCCTCTCGATTTTGCATAGGCGGACATGATCTCCCCGCATACGGAACGGGTCGTATTTCCTTCGTTTGAAACAACCAGGATATCGCCCGGTTTTGCAAGATCCAGAGCCTTCAGGAACAGAAGGTTGTCGCCTGCCGGTGCCTTGATCGTAAATGCCACTCCGAGGAGCGGGGAATCGTTGATCGGGCGTATGCAGGAATCAACACATGCCAGACGTTCCATGCAGTCGTCGATATTGGCGACGGGAAGTCCGCGGAATGCCTCCACCAGTGCCTTGTCCGGTCTCTTGAAATCCTTTCTGATTCTGCAGTTTACTGCCATAATTCTCCTTTCGCTGCGCCGTTAGCCGGTGCATTTTCCAAATGAGATTTCCGTACCTCAAAACCTTTTCTATGCTTATCTTAACACCTGTGCATTTATTTGACTAATGAATTAATTATGTATATAATATAGAAAATATTTATATTATGCGAAGGGGGAAAAACCTTGAACCTGAACGATGTGGAAACCTTCCTCACCATTGTGAGCACCAAAAGCATCACGAAAACATCGGAAGTCCTGTATCTGGCGCAGCCCACCGTCAGCCACCGGCTGAAATCGCTGGAAAAGGAACTCGGCTTCGAGCTCATTATCCGGAACAAAGGCCATAAGACCATTGAACTCACGCCGAAGGGAAACGAATTTGTTCCCGTGGCGGAACGCTGGACATCGCTATGGAAGGAAACGCTGGCCTTAAAGCAGAACCGCGGCAGCATGCTTCTCTCCGTCGGCTGCACGGACAGCATGAATGTTTCTCTCATGGCTCCGTTTTACCGGCAGCTTCTAAAAAAGGATGCCGGCCTGGATCTGATCATCCAGACGCGTTCTTCGCCGGAGCTTTACGGAATGCTGGACAGCCACGACATCGATATCGGTTTCGTTTATTACCATCTTCATTATAAGAACATTCTGACCGAGAAAATTTACGAAGAAAAGCTCTATCTTGTCCAGTCGGAAAAGCCGGCTGTTAAGAAGGCATACGTCAGCACGTCGGAACTGAACCCGGATAAGGAAATCTTCTTAAAATGGGATGACGGCTATCAGCTCTGGCATGACCGGTGGTTCCCGAACTCAACCCGCTCCCGCATAAGCGTGGATACCGTAACGCTCCTAAACCGGATCTGGACGGATCCGGGCGACTGGTTCATTGCCCCTGAGTCCGTTGTGGCCGAACTCTCAAAGCACCGCCGCCTGTATGTGAGCGAACTGAAAAACGCGCCGCCGGACCGGGTATGCTATAAGATCAGGCACCGTTATCCGAACCTGATCACGGAAAAGGCTGTCCTCTTTTTCGAGACCTGCCTGACGGAATTTTTAAAGAGTGCCCACCGGCCTCCCGAGACGGGCAAAGTCTTCGGCGGATGATCTTCTATATATCAATAATATGAATATTATATACAAAAATAATTCATTTGATATATAATTTATCCCCTCCTATAATAAAACGGTAAGAATAATTTTATTCCCGCATACTAAAGGAGGTATCCCCGTGTTTCAGGTTGCTGACAGAATGAAGGCAATGCCTTTCTCCGGAATCCGTGTCATGATGGAAAAGGCCAATAAGATGCAGTCGGAAGGAATTGATGTTATCCATATGGAAATCGGACGTCCGGATTTCGACACTCCGCAGGTGATCAAGGATGCGGCTTATAAAAGCCTCTCCGCCGGTCATGTGTTCTACACTTCCAATTACGGAACGCCTGCCTTAAGAAAAGCGATCGCGGAAAAGCTTTCGAAAGAAAACAACATCCCGTGCGATCCTTCCGAAGTTCTTGTTACCGTTGGCGTCGGAGAAGCCACCTACTGCGCCTGCGGCTGTTTCTTAAGCGAAGGCGATGAAGTCCTGATCCCCAATCCGGTCTGGCTCAATTACATCCATGTCCCGGAATTTTTCGGTGCAAAAGCCGTCTCCTATGATCTGAAGGAAGAAAACGATTATCAGATCGATCTGAACGAAATTGCCGGAAAGATCACGGACAGAACCAAAATGATCGTTCTGGTGACACCCAACAATCCGACCGGAAGCGTCCTTCATGAAGGAACTCTTAAGGGAATAGCGGATCTTGCGGTAAAGCACAATCTGATCGTCCTCTCCGATGAGATCTATGAAAAGCTGGTCTACGACGGAGAAAAGCACATCAGCATTGCTTCCCTTCCGGGAATGAAGGAACGCACCGTTACCCTGAACGGATTTTCAAAGTGCTATTCCATGACCGGCTGGCGTCTCGGCTATATGGCAGCGCCGAAGGAAATCATCGATGCCGCCGTACGCCTGCATCAGCATATCAATACATGCGCCGCTTCCTTTGTACAGGACGCCGGCATAACGGCACTGAAGGAGGCGGAACCGGATGTTCAGAAGATGGTTGCGGAATATCAGCGCCGCAGGGATTACGTAGTGAATTCCATAAACGGAAGCCCGTTCTTAAGCTGCAAAGTTCCGAAAGGCGCTTTCTATATCTTCGTCAATATCAAAAAGACAGGTGAAAAGGCCGCGGCTTTCTCGGAATATCTTCTTGAGCATGCGCACGTTGCCACCGTTCCCGGCACGGCGTTCGGTTCCGCCGGAGAAGGTTATGTCCGCTTAAGCTACGCGAACAGCTACGAGAACCTGGTGGAAGCCTGCAAGCGGATCCATGCCGCCGTCAATGACATGATGATGGAATAAACGGAAAACAGAATACCGGATAAGAAAAGACCGTTCGGAAAAAATCCGCTGCGGTCTTTTTTTATCTTCTGCCGGGAATGGATTCCGTTACTTCCCGTTCGGAATGCTTCTTATCTGTATCTGTTCCTTTTCAAATTCTTCCCGTATTCTTTTTACGAAAGCGACCGCCTTCGGTCCGTCTCCGTGGACACAGAGCGTGTCTCCGTGAATGTCCGTTTCCTTCCCGCTGATCGTCGTTACCTTACCCGTCTTGATCATTTTGATGCAGCGCTCGATCGCAAAAACCTCGTCCGTGATCATGGCGCCTTCCATTTTTCTGGGGACCAGTGAAAGATCATCCATATAGGCGCGGTCCGCAAAAATTTCCGCCGCGGTCTGCAGCCCCATTTCCTTTGCCGTCCTGCCGAGCTGCGTGCCGGCAATATAGAAAATGATCAGAGACGGGTCTGTCTCAAGAACCGCTTCGCAGACAGCCCTGGAAGCTGTTTCGTCCTTTTCGCACAGATTTCCCAGTGCTCCGTGCGGAGCTACATGATGCAGCTTCATGCCGTACGTTTTCGTAAAGGCGGAAAGGGCGCCGATCTGGTACTTGACATAGTTCTTGATCTCGGCCTCCGAAAGGCTCATTTTCCTGCGTCCGAATCCCATGAGATCAGGATAACCCGGATGCGCGCCGACCGCCACATTGTACTCCTTTGCCATCTTTACGACTTTGTCCATGACCATCGGATCACCGGCATGCCATCCGCACGCCACATTCGCCGTGGTGACATTCCGGATCAGTTCCTCGTCGCAGCCTATCGTATATGCACCGAAGCTTTCGCCCATATCACTGTTCAGATCAATCTGATACATGTTTCGTCCTCCGTCTTTCATTTTTCTCTTTCGGCAGCAGAACCAGATACCCGAAAAGGGCAATCAGAACCAGCATAGCAATCAGCAGAAACATCAGCCGGAAACTTCCGGTCTTTTTGTATAATTCGCCTGCAAAAACCGGCGTAAATGCCGCGCCGAGATTGCCGCAGGATACCAGCAGGCCGCATTTCATTCCGAAATCCCTGTTTCCGAATATATCCCTTGTAATAATAGGTGCGGCTATCGTTCCCAGAGGGCAGCCGATCATGACTCCAAGAACCGCAGCCGGAATGACAGTCCTGTACTGGATCATGTAAAAAGCCGCTTCTGCTATGATGATGAAAAGAGTACCTATGAATATTGTCTTTCTTAATCCCGTCCTGTCGTAAATCCGGCCGAGAAGGGGTTTCCCGACGGCAAGTCCGGCCATGGACGCCGAAGCCACCCCGGCCGCAAAGGAAGGGGTATACCCTGCATCCTGCAGATAGGTCGCCGTGAAATTGATAATGGAATAAGTCCCGGCACCGACGATCACGGCGAGGATCATGAAAATGCGAAACCGGCGCGTCCGGATCGTATCGGCAAATTTCGGACCGTCTTCCGCTTTCTCCGGCGTTTTCTCTTCCGCCGTTTCCTTTTCCGCTTTTTCCTTCTCTCCGGAAGTTTTCCGTTCTGAAGAATATGGTCCGTTCTTTATGGCCAGAAAAGACACAGGCACCATGACAAGGAGCATCAGAAGGGCTGTGAAACGAAAGGCAAAACGCCACCCGTTATCCTGAACAAGAGCGGAAATAACCGGATTGAATATCATTCCGCCTATCCCGCTCCCCATCATGATAATCCCAAGTGCAAATCCTGCGTTTTTCTTAAACCATTCCCCCGTCAGCATGGACAGCGGGACCGTTGTGATAAGCGGAAGCATGGCACCGATCAGAAATGATACCAGACAGAACTGCCATGATGCGGAAGTTACCGAATAAAGAAAGTAAATTCCCGGAACAAGAAAGGCAGCTCTGCGGATGGTACCGATCAGCCCGAACTTTTTGATGACAAGTCCGACACTCGACGTCATCAGCATCATTCCGATGAAGATCAGAGTCTGGCTGAAAGAAAATTCCTCCCGGGTATATCCCATGTCGGAAGTCACCGGAATGGTATAAACGGAATAGCAGTTGCTTACTATTCCCATCGAAAAAGCCATCAGGACAAGCCCGGCAGCCGTTACGACCCAGCCGAAATACTTTGCTGGTTTCAGCTGCATATCTTGTCCAGGCTTTCCGCCTTTTCACGCATCAGGCGGATATCTTCGGCGCTCAGGTCTATTTCCGCCGCCCGTACATTCTTTGTGATCTGTTCCGGCGTCGTGGAACCGCTGAGAAGAACAATGTTTTCATCCTGCGCCAGGATCCATGCCATGGCAAGATCGGCAACGGAACAGTTGTACTTTCCGCACATCGGTCTGAGTTCATCCAGGAAGTCAAACACATGAGGAAGGTTTGCCGGCTGGAACCATTTCTTCGGAATCTGTGCGCCGACCGGTTTGTAATCTCTCGGGAACGCTCCGCTGAGCAGTCCCATTTCCAGCGGGGAATAAGCCTGCAGAACAACACCGTTTTCCTTGCATGCCGGAAGAAGTTCTTTCTCTACCGCTCTGTCAAGCATGCTGTACTTTGCCTGCACAATGTCGAGCTTTCCGTATTTGCAGTACTCCCTGACCTGCTCGGGCGTCACGTTGGCGGCGCCGATCGCGCGGATCTTTCCTTTTTCCTTCAGTTCCTGCAGCAGCGCCATTGTTTCGCTGATGGGCGTATAATACGGCTCAACCGCCTGCCAGTGAGACATATAGACATCGATATAATCCGTTCCCAGGCGTTCCAGGCTCCTGTCGATCTCATTTAAGATGGAATCGCGGGAAAGATTTTTATAGAGCTGTACATCCCCGACTTTGTTGAACAGTGCGCCTTTTCTGTCCCATACAATACCGAATTTCGTGATGATGCAGACATCATCGCGCTTCATTTTCTTCAGTGCCTTGCCGACAATGACTTCGCTGTTTCCGAAGTTATAGCCGGGCGCGGTATCGATCATGTTGATGCCGACCTTGGGGCATGTGCAGATGGTCTCAATGCTCTTTTCCTCGGCCTCTTTCTGTTTTTCCGGCGTCTGTCCCCATGCGGGGCCTCCGCCGATCGCCCATGTGCCGAGGCATATCCTTGAAATATCCTTGTTCAGATTTCCTATCCTGATCGTTTTCATGTCCAGTCTCCTCTTTTTCCGTTCCGGTTTCCGGCATCCGTGATCCGTCAGCCGTTTACTACATTCGCGGGCTTTCCGTCGATAAAAGCTTTCAGGTTGTCGACCGCTATGTTCATGAGCCGCTGTCTGCTTTCCTTCGATGCCCATGAAATATGCGGCGTAATGATGCAGTTCTTTGCCTTAAGAAGAGGATTGTCTCCTTTAATGGGCTCCGAAGAAACCACATCCAGGCCGGCAGCATAGACCTTACCGGAATTCAGTGCATCGGCCAGATCCTGTTCCACGATCAGCTGGCCCCTGCTGTTATTTAAAATTATGACGCCGTCTTTCATTTTTGCGATATTCTGCCTGTTGATGATCCCGTTCGTTTCGGGGAACAGAGGGCAGTGAAGCGCGATCACATCGGATGTCTTAAGAAGCGTATCCAGATCCGTATATTCGGCGATTGCCTTTCCGGTATCGTTCTGGAACTTGTCATAGGCTATCACTTTCATTCCGATCGCCTTTGCTATTCTGCCGGTTGCCTGACCTATTCTTCCGAAACCGACTATTCCCATAGTCTTGTCCGCAAGCTCGATCAGTGGATAATCCCAGAAGCACCAGTCCGCATTGTGTTCCCATTTGCCTTCATGCACCGCCTGGTTGTGATGTCCGATATGATGGCATATCTCAAGCAGCAGCGCAATGGCAAACTGTCCTACCGCATTTGTCCCGTATGTCGGAATATTGGAAACCGGTATGTTTCTGCTCTTTGCCGCCTGTACGTCAATGACATTGTATCCCGTTGCCAGAACGCCCACATATTTTATGTTCGTGCATGCATCGAATACATTTTTTGACAGAGGCGTTTTGTTGGTGATGACGGCTTCCGCATCGCCTATCCTGGATATGATTTCCTTTTCATCCGTCAGGGATGTCCTGTCATACACTTTCAGACTGCCGAGTTTTTCCATTTCCTTCCAGGAAAGGTCACCCGGGTTCTCCGTGTAGCCGTCCAGAATAACAATTTTCATTTTTCAGATACTCCTCTCATCATCCTTACTTCTCAAACCATCCTTCGGCCTTGCCGTTGCTTCTGAACAGCATGATCTTTTCTTCGCATCTCTTGCGTACCGCTTCGCGGACTTCCTGGTTCAGCGTCAGATAAGACTCGTCCGGCTTCTTTGCATCGATCGCGGACATTGCCGCTTCGCAGAATTCCGTATGGATGTTGATCTTTGTAATGCCGAGATCAATAGCCCGGCTTACGTCGTTGTTCGGAATGCCGGATGCGCCGTGCAGGACAAGAGGAATGTCCACCTTGCTCCGTACCGCTTCAATGATATCGAAACGGATCTTGGGCGGTGCCGTGTAGGCTCCGTGCTGATTGCCCACGCCGATCGCGAGCAGATCCACATTGGTGCGTTCCACAAATTCCTTTGCCTCGTCGGGATCCGTATAGTTGTATCCCTTCAGTGCCTCTTCGTATGTCATTCCCATATTGGCAATATGGCCAAGCTCTCCTTCAATGGGGATTCCCATCGGGTGGAACTTGTCAACGACCTCCTTGGTCATACGGACGTTTTCTTCAAACGGCTTGGAGGATCCGTCGATCATCAGGGAATTGTATCCGATATCGATTGCATGGCTTACGATGTCAATGTTTCGACCGTGATCCCAGTGAATGGAACAGGGTAATGATGTACTTTCCGCATAGCTGCGCATCATTTTAATGAAGTGGTCAATATTCGTGTTTGCAAGGAATCCGCTTCCGAAAGACAGGATCAGCGGAGATTTCAGCGCTTCGCAGGCTTCCATGACGCCGGAAAGCATTTCCACATTCCAGATGCAGAAATTTCCAACGGCGTAATGTTCCTTCTGTGCCTTTAACAGCATATCTTTTGTTGAAACCAGCATGGATTTTCTTCCTTTCTTTTTATTTGGTTTAACTGACCTTGATTACACCTTTGATGATTTCATTCTTGCGGTTCACGGACTCATCAAACGCCCGCTGAACTTCCTCATACGGATATTCATCCGTCACCATATCCTTAACGTTGAAACGTCCGGACGAAATGGCGTCCATCGTCATCGGATAGTTGTTCGCGTAACGGAATACCGTCTGTATGGTGACTTCCCTGTTGATGCTCAGGAAATTGATCGGCGTCTCGCCCGGAACCGTACCGACGATCATGATCTTTCCGCCGCGTCCCACAAGCTTCGTTGTCTGCGCAGCCGTGGCTTTTGCACCGGCAGTCTCAAACACGATATCCGCGCCGTATTCGCCGAAAATTTCCTTTGTCCTTGCTACGGTGTCTTCCTTACCACCGTCAATGACCGTCATTGCCCCGAGCTTTTTTGCCATGTCAAGCCGTTTCTGTATCATGTCCGCCACAATGATCTCGGAAGCGCCCATGATCCTGCAGGCCTGAAGCGTCATAAGCCCTATGCAGCCGGACCCTAAAATGACGATCTTCATTCCGGGTCTTACACCGGCTTTTTCCGCCGCATGCATGCCGACAGCGGCCGGCTCTGTAAGCGCTCCTTCCATCATGCTCATATTATCCGGAAGATGATATGTCATGCTGGCCGGATGCGTTATATAATTCGTAAGCGCCCCGCGGTAGTTCGGCTGTGTTGCCAGAAAATCCACATCGGGACATATGTTGTAATGACCGGAAAGACAGTATTTGCATTTCCCGCACGGGACACCTGGTTCAATGTTCACTCTGTCTCCCGCCTTGAAATTCTTTACATTTTTCCCGGTTTCCACAACCGTTCCCGCACACTCATGTCCGAGCCCGATCTTCTGATTCGGATCCTTCGGAGGAATGAACGGTCCGTACTGAAATCCGTGGATATCGGATCCGCATATCCCCACATATTCGACCTTCAGAAGGATTTCGTCATCTTTCGGAACCGGCATGGGGGCATCCATGATTTTCATCGTCCCCGGCTTTACCAGAATAGCTTCCGTATTTTTCATATTTTTCCTTTCTGTGTTGCGTCTGCCTGAAAGATCAGTCACAGTCGTAATGGAAGATCACTTTGATGGCTTCCTTGCTGGCCATGGCCTTGAATCCCTTTTCCCACTCGGAAAGACCGAGGCGGTGCGTGATCAGCGGCTTTACCTGTACCATTCCCTTTTTCAGAAGCTGCAGGGAATTTGCCCAGGAAACCGTATCGTATGCCTGATGCCCTATAATGGAAATGTTCCGCATGGAAATATCGTTGATGGAGAAATCAAGCGGCTTGAATCCCATTCCGACACGGACCAGTTCGCCGTTGTTTCTCAGCATTTCCAGTCCCTGCTTCAGTGAGATATTGGCGCCTGCGCAGTCCACGACAAGACCGATGCTGTCCTTCTCTCCGCAGATCTCATGACAGCGGGCAACTACATCCTCCACGGAGCCGTTCACACAGGCTGTCGCTCCTACCTGCTGTGCCACACTGAAACGTACTTTCGTATCTTCCTGAAGACCGACCATGATGATGTTCGCAGCCCCCATGACGCGGGCAATCTGAACCGAAAACAGTCCCAGCGGTCCGGTTCCGAAAATAACGGCATTCTCGCCCGGAAGAAGGGAGGACTGCTGTGCCAGTGCCTTGTAGGCATTTGCGACAGGATCCATGACCGCCGCTTCCTCATAGGAAACGTTTTCCGGAATCTCCCATATGGCCTGCGGATGGATCTTCAGGATTTCTCCCGGGATCTTGGTGTATTTCGTGAAACCGCCGCTGTAGCCGTATCCGAGTCCAAGGTTCACATGCTCGGAGCAGAGAAGGTAATCTCCTCTCATGCATGCCGGGCAATGACCGCATACATGCGCCGTGTTGTCGGAAACGACTCTCTGTCCGACTTTCCATTCCTTCACGTTTTTTCCGACTTTTATGATTTCACCGGAAAACTCATGGCCGCGTACGGAACCGAATTCATTCGATCCGTTATCGACGTTGAAATGCTTCATATCCGCGCCGCAGATGGCTGCCGCCTTGATCTCCAGAATGACGTCGTCATCGCCGCATTCCGGTTCCGGAATGTCAATAAACTTGTAGGTCCCGAATTCACTGGGTTTACCGAATTTTGCCAATGCTTTCATGAATTTTCCCTCCGAAAGGAAACAGACTTATTTTCTATGTTCTGTATGTATCATATCACCACAAATGTCTGAAATCAATATTATTTTCTGTTTTATTAACATTTTATGTTTGTTTTCATGTTTGTTCTGGGACGGCAACTACCGGGCATACTGTTTTTATGCCGCGCCGCACCAGCATTTCCATCCAGCGATCGGAAGGTTTTCTGTCCGTGATCAGGGTATCGATCTGATCGAAACCGCAGTATTTTACAAAGGACACCTTGTCGAATTTGGAGTGATCCGCCATCAGAATTACCTTTCCGGCCCTGGCTGCCATGATCCGCTTCTGTTCTGTCTCGCTCTCCCTGGAATCGTAGGCGCCGTCATCGTATTTCAGTTCGCGGCAGCTGGTCAGCATATAGTCCACGTGGAAATTCATAATGGCGTTCCTGGCAAGAAACCCCTGCAGGGAACAGGCCAGTCTGTTGATTACCCCGCCTGTCGAAATCAGGTTCAGCTTCGACTGGTTCAGCAGGATCAGTGCCGGGACAGAATTTGTAAGGACAGTGATGTCATCCCTGTCTTTCAGCAGTTTCAGGACTTCCAGCACCGTTGTGCTGGAGTCCGCAAATATTGTCACGTTCCGCGGCAGAAGATCCGCAGCCAGCTGTGCCATGATCTTCTTTTCCTGCGTATGCTCTCTGCTTCTCTGTTCAAACAGGTCTTCCGTTCCGGCGTTACCCGCAAAATCTTCCGCTCTCACATTTTCCTTCCCGTATCCGTTATTATGTTTCCGTCATTATGTGTCTGTCTTTATGTTCCTATCATTTCATACCGTTAAATCACGACCACCGGCTTAGCCGGTGGTTTGCTCTGCCCCTATAAGGGGCTTAATGCCGGCTAGGCCTCACAAGGCCCTTCGAATATAGGGTCCTCTACCGCACCTATTTCTCCGGCTGG
>Ga0163159_1000640_pt1 | contig 40612 bp, 34 predicted proteins | sample BioMet9_FD_108702 | JGI IMG/M metagenome (GOLD analysis project Ga0163159, IMG submission 108702) | Microbial communities from bioreactor (seeded with sewage sludge) at Lawrence Berkeley National Lab, California, USA - Biofuel... | ecosystem: Engineered > Bioreactor > Anaerobic > Unclassified ... | reverse complement strand
CCGGTCGCCGGTGTCGCGTCCTGCACGTAGATCGCGTCGATCAGCTGACCGACGATATCCGGTGTATCCAGTATTGTCAGGTAATGCTCCTCTTTAAAGATATGCCATTCCGTGACACCTTTGCTCGTCTGATTGAAGGAAATCGGAAGCTTCTGCCCGATTTCGGATACGGGAATGGTGAAGGTGAAGGTACTGTAATAATTCGTGCCGGACGCGGTGACCGGATCCGCTGTGATCGCCGCTGCTTCTTTTTCCGCATCTGTTGATGTCTGACTGACAAGTGCGATTTTATTATAAATTCTCTGAACCGGTGATGTAACAAGCGTCACTTTAACGGTTCCGTCAGCCTGAACAGCCGCTGTGCTTGATGTAAAGCTGAACATGCTGAGATCGCAGGACGCTGCCTGTGCCGTTGTCACTGCGCCGGAATCAGATACGGTTACTGTGCATACCGCCGTGAACCCGCCGTCTTTTGTCGTCGCCGTAATCTTCGCCACGCCGGCAGCAACAGCCGTAACAACGCCGGTAGACGCGTCAACCGATGCTATTTTGGAATTATCACTTGTAAATGTTACTGTCTGATCCGTCGCGTCAGCCGGTGCTACAACGGCTGCAACGGTACACGTATCGCCGGCTTTCGCAAGTGTCTGCGTTGTCGGGGAAACAGTTACGCCGGTGGCCTTCACTTCGGAAGCCGCGCCAAGATATGTGGCGCCTGCGGAAGCGAAGCTAATCGCACGTCCGTACCACTGTGCTTTTTTCGCGGAATACGAGCCGTATCCGAGCGGCGTGTCAAGCTTTGCGACGGGTACTATAAAGGTTTCACCAGAGCCGTCGGTAAGAACGGTCGGCGTAATCCAGGTACTGTTCTGTGTCGTTCCGGCAGCCGCTACGATCAGTGCTTTATCTTCCGATGTACATGCTCCCGCCGTGGTTACACCGACCTGTTTGCCATAGGAATACATGTAGGAATACGAGGTGCTTTCAAACGTCAGTACTGCTGTCATCTGTCCGCTTTTCAGCGTTACTACCGCTTTCTGAATCACAAACATCGACTCGCCGGTCGTAACCGTTACCTGATACATGCCATCGTCGCCGTTCGCGAGAGACGGTGTTGATTCCGGCTGAACCGATGCTTCGCTTTGTGTGTCATACGCCGTATCCTGCGGATCATTTGTCTGTGCCAGTGCAACGACATTTAACGGGAATGCCATTGATGCCGACAGGATCACTGCCAGCAGGCTTTTTATGAATTTCTTTTTCATGCTTCCTCCTGATAAGTTCATGAAAGACGAGCCCTTCGAAGAGGCGGTTCAATCCCCCGGCAGCAGTACATTTTACATACAACCCTCCTTCCTGAAATGCTGCCGGTCTTCAGCAGGTTTCCTGACTTCTGGCTTTTTACGTCCTCCGGTTCCTTCTCACGCGCAGCGCGCGCAATGGCTGTACCGGAAGCTGGCCAGTTACAGTGACCCGTTCGTTCAGGCTTTCCACCTGATTCCCTATTATCCGTTTTTCGCGGCACTGAAGACTTCGAATTCAACAGTTGCTTATGCCAATTCGGGAAATTTCCTTCAATTTTCCGGAACTGCGCGCTTCTATAAGTAAATCCTCCATTCTGCGGTTGCAGCTTCCGATTGTGATGCCGGCATTCAGAATCATCCTGCACTGCTTCATGGCCCGGTATGCCTTTTCAAATGTTTCGTCACGGATTTCACAGAACGGTTCTTCCGTGATGACCTGACACGCCAGAAGTCTTGCAAGCCGGCAGTCAATATCGTTTTTATAAAGAATGCCTGCGATAAAAGGCTTCTGCTCCTTCTGCAGCTTCCGGAAAACCGGAATTCCCGTTCCGCACGAGGAGATCACAAATATCTCCGGTGTTCCTTTTGCCTTCGGCAGCTCCATGCTTCCAAAGCATGGATCGTAATATCCGTTGTCGATTCCGTATAAATCGCGGATGACGTTTTCCTTGAAAATATCTTCCGGCACACCGTAATGTGAAATTGTTTCGCCTTTTACACAGATGATCTTGTCGGATATTTTCTGGGCAAGATCGATTTCGTGAAGCGACATGATTACTGTAATATGCTTTTCCTTCGCCATGGTCCGCAGAATCGACAGCAGCTCCAGCTTATGGCGGATATCCAGAAAGGATGTCGGTTCGTCCAGCACGATGATTTCCGGTTCCTGGCAGATCGCGCGGGCCAGCAGGATCCGCTGACGCTGTCCGTCGCTTATGGCTGTAAAGTCTTTTCCCGCGATATCGCGCGCGTTGACTGCTTCCATGGCTTCATCGACCTTCTGCTCATCCGTCTCTGTCAGGATTCCGAGCCTGCCTGTATACGGATACCTGCCCGTAGCCACGACGTCCCGGCACGTAAGAAGCTCCGGCTTCATGCGGTCCGTCAGGACTACTGCCATCTTCGTCGCAAGCATCCTGTACGACATGGAATGAAGATCGTTTTTATCAAAATACACCGTTCCGGCAATCATCTTAAGCTGCCGCGTGATGCTTTTTAAAATCGTCGATTTTCCGGAGCCGTTCGGACCGATCAGCGTCACGATTTCGCCTTTTTTTATGCCGATGCAGATATCGTGGATCAGTATCTTTCCGTGATACCCGACAGCCATTCCATTGGTCTGAAAGTAATAATCGGTCATTCTTCTCTCGCTTTCTGACGTCTCAGCATCATGTAAATGACGACAGGCGCTCCGAAAACGGACGTTACCGTGCTGATGTTCAGCTCCGTAGGTGCGAAAACCGTTCTGGCGATCAAATCGCTGAACATACAGAAAACCGCGCCTCCGAGAAATGTCCCCGGTATCACGACAAGCGGCTTTGACGTATTCAGCGCCCATTTTACAAGAAACGGAACGGCAATGCCGACGAAGGAAATCGGTCCCGCGAAAGCCGTTACACAGGCGGAAAAGATGCTGGAAAGCAGGATCAGCTCCGCGCGGAAAACCTTGATATTGACGCCCATGCTCTGGGCATAGCCCTCGCCGAGCTGATACGCCCCGATCGGCTTTGACATCAGGAACGCAAGCACGAGAGAAATACCGATAACGATCGACGCGACACCGACGCTGCTCCAGCTCATGCCGGAAAAGCTGCCCTGTGACCATCCGTGCAGATTCACGATATCGGAATCCGACGCGAAGGTGATCACAAACTCCGTAATGGCAGAGCAGATATACCCGATCATAATGCCGGCAACAAGCAGCGAAGCCATATGGTGAATACGGCGCGATACGAGCAGAATAAAGCCCGTCGCGATCAATGCCCCGACAAAAGCCGCCAGGATCAGCAGATATGACGAAACCTTGCTGAAACGCTCCAGAAAAAAGATCATTGCCAGCGCCACCGTCATCTTCGCTCCGGAGGAAATACCGAGCACAAACGGTCCCGCGATCGGATTGGAAAAAAATGTCTGCAGCAGGAACCCGGAGATCGACAATGCACCGCCCAGGATCGCAGCCATCAGGAGCCTTGGCAGGCGGATTCCCCATATGATTTTTATTTCCGCAGCTGCGCCCTCATGAAGAAAAAGGATCTTCAGGATTCTCGCGACAGAAATGTGTACACCGCCCGTATTGATATTCAGGACCGTGATCACGCAGAACGCTGCTGCCAGAATCACAAAGACAAGCGTATATCGTGAACGTCGTCTGAAATTTTCACTGTGCACAGCCAGGCTGTCTTCCGCCGCTGCTTTTTTATCTTCCATGTCTTTTCTCCGCATTAATTTATTTTATTCAGAAATGTCATCTGCGACGCGTCCCCGTTTGTCACCATCACATTAAAATCCGTGATCAGCTGTCCGACGGTATCCGTCGCCTGGTACAGATTCTTTCCTGTACACCAGACATTTCCTTCTTTTACTGCCTTGAAATCGGCAAACAGCTGATCCTTCGCGGTCAGGTCACTGATGCTGGAGATCGGATTTTCGATCGCTGCATTATAGACCAGATAATCCGCATCCACCGCGCCGGCGTAAAATTCTTCCATCGTCATTTTCACCGTGTTGCTTGTATTCTGACTGCCAAGATCTGTGAAAGCATACCGGGCGCCCGCTATTTCGATCATCTTTGGGATATAATCTGTTGTATTTCTGACGACTACGGTTCCGTCTGAGCTGACAGAGAAAAAGGCAACTGTCTTTTCCGTGTTCTGAAAGTCCTTCAGTTTCTCGATCACCTCTGCCTGCTTGTCAAAAAAAGCTTCCGCTTCATCTTCCTTGTCGATCAGAACGCCGTACAGCTTGATCCATTCCGTCCTGCCGAGCGGATGTGATTCGTAGCTGGAGCGATCCGTAAAAACAGGTATTCCCAGCATTTCAATCATTTCCTGCACCTTCGGTGTATGCAGGATCATTGTCGATTCGATCGCCAGATCACAGCTGCTGTCGACAAGAAGCTCATAGTCCGGCTCGCTGTACTTGCCGGCATAGACCATTTTCCCCTCATTCATGGCGTTTACGGCATCGTCGATATACCAGCCTGAGGCTTCCAGTCCAGACATCGTTATGGAATCCAGACCGTCTATCGCGTCAAATAAAGCCATTGCGGAGGTTGCCGCAAGGTAAATATGGTCAAGCGGCTTCTGAAGCACCGTAATGCTGTCGCTTAAGCCATCCGGCGCGCTCTTTCCTTCCGGTACGACAAGATACTGCGCGCTCTGCGGCACGTCGATCAGCGCGTAGCCGCCCTCGTAATAATAGACATGGAAACACGACGCATATTTGAGCGGCATCGCTGACGTATACGTGAGCCCGCTGATCGCCGGCGGCTGCGATGTATCGGTGCCGGCCGCCTGTTCCGTATCTTCCTTTGAAGCAGCCGTTGATGAAGCAGCGGCTGCTGATGCGGTGGATGATGAGCCGGACGCGGAGCTGCTGTCCGCATTCCCGGATGTACCCGCCGAACCGCCGCAGCCGGCCAGTAAAACCGTGCCTGCCATAATCACGGCAAGTATCCATGCAATCTGTTTCTTCCTGTTCTTTATCATAAAATACTCCTCTTAGTTTATTTCGCCGCCGCGGCCGTTTCAGCCGCGAGGAATAATCCGGAAGCCTGGTCCTCGCATCCGTACAGCACGCCGTATGCTTTGATCCATTCGTATTTTGCAAGGTCCGTCTTTTCATCGGCAGAGCGGTCAACGATCATCGGGATCTTAAGCGTAGCGTAATATCCCGCCAGCTCTGTAAGCTTTGCTTCCTTTTCAGCAGCTGTTTCCGGTTCCTTGTTCTTCGCTGCGGCACTGTCTGACGCGCTGCTGCCGGAAACAGTGCTGCCCGCATCGTTTGCATCTTCATCCTTCGGCAGAATATCGGAGGGCAGGATAGCAAGACTGCACTGATCTGTAATCAGCTTCTTGAATTCCGGCGCGTAATATTTGCCGGCATATACAGTATCTCCGCTTTCAAGGGCTGCTTTAATATTCGCGACATCCATTTTTTCTTTTTCTGTGCCGGTCTCTTTGATCAGAGCCGTCTGTTCAAGCTGATCCAGCATCGTATAGCCGTTTTCAGACGATACATATGTCTTGTCAGCCGGTTCTTTTACAACAATGACCTCTTTGTCAAGACCTGCCGGAATTTCCGTATCTTCCGGCATGATCAGATATTTGACGATATTCCCCTCATATAGCTTTGCGTTAGCTTCTGCTTCTGTTTCCGCGTTCGCGTCACCGGATCCCTGTTCCGCGTCAGCCGCGGAAACATCCTGTGAATCGGCTGTCGATGACGAAGCTGAAGCAGCTGTGTCACTCGTGTTCCCGCTGTTCTCCTCTTTTTCCGGATCCCGGACAGTATCCTTGGTCATATCGATTTCAAGAAGTGTAACGCCCTTGTCATACTTGTAAATTTTAAAATACTCGGCATACTTCAGTTCCGTCTCGGACTGATACGTAAGCCCGATGATGGATGGTGCTGTTTTGTCCAGTACGGTACTGCTTCCGCTGATCAGGGAGGCGCTCCCGCTGCCCGCGCCTGCCGCCGCGGCAAGATATACAAAAATGTTATACGTTATTTCATGCGCAGCCGACATAGCCGTCGTCATGCCGATGATCGCGTTGTTCTGATTAAGCTCTACCGGGACCACAACCGTAGATGTACCGCCGCTGTGACTTGTATAATAAATGTTTCCGTTCGCTTTTACATAATTGAACGTACTGCTGCTGAATACGATCGTGGCATATGCTGTACCGCCTGTTACTGTGATCTTCGGACAGGAAATGCTTACCTTTCCTGTTCCGCCGGACCATGAAAATGCATCCGGTGTATAAACTCCATCGGGCAAGCCGGTCGAACTGTTTACCGAAGCAGTAGACCCGTTTGTATCGGATGTATGCTGCGACTCACTGTCTCCCGAGCCGGAATCAGTCGAATCACCTGAAGAATTTCCTCCGGTATCTCCTCCTGTGCCGCTTCCCGGATCCGTACTGCCGCCGCCTGTATTTCCGCCGCTGCTGCCGCCGATTTTTTCGATGCCTGATGAATCAAATGTAACAGTCCTGTCATACCATTTGTTTTCACGGCTCGAATGGGCAGCCAGCGCGATGCCTGTATCAAGCGCTGAAACCGGAATCGTATACGTGTATTTTCCGTCTGCATCTGTTTTAAACAGGATCATATCTGTATCCGCCGCGTCTTTTGCCTTGTCTGCCGTTCCCAGATAAAGCTTGTCATAGCCTGTCCCGCTTAATGTGATGACGGCGGTCATGACACCATTCTTCGATGTCAGCCTGCAGGCCTTCACGACAAACATCTTCGCGGAGGATACTACATTTTTCACATTGTAATCTCCGTCTTCCAGCTCCTTTACCTTTGTCATGGTATCCGAATGAAATGTGACGGTCCTGTCATACCACTTGTTCTCACGGCTGGAATGCGCCGCGACGGCAATTCCCGTATCAAGCGCCGAAACAGGAACGGTATATGTATACTTACCGTCTGAATCCATTTTATACGGGATCACAGACGAATCCGCGGCGTTCGCGGCATCGGCGGCTGTCCCCATATAAAGCTTGTCATAGCCTGTTCCGCTTAATGTCAGAACGGCTGTCATGACACCGGCGTTCACTGTCAGCACACATTTCTTAATAACAAACATTTTTGCCGAAGACTCCGCGTCCGCCACCGAATATTTGCCGTCGTCCGGTACGCTTGTTCCGTTCGTGCCTGTGCCGCCCAAAGCCGCAACAGCATCATCCCCGGACGTACTTTCCGGCGCGGCAGTATCTTCCGCGGCAGCCGATGCCGGTGCGCTGTTCATGGATATGATATCGGAACAAAACAGATAATAATCACTGTCTGTAACCCATGTCCCGTCCAGACTTCTGTATGGGACAAAGAGAACCGGCCCCGAAAGCTCTGACGATGAAACGACCACGAGAAATGTATATCCGCCGTAACTGTTCGGCACTCCCTTGATTTCAGCGAGGACGTTCAGTGCGTTTCTGCTGCCCCGCCTGATCTCACTGTATGCGGTCGTTTTCGTTTCCAGCGTTAAGATACGCAAGTCTCCGCTCGCAGTCACCTTTGTCATATCGGTCAGGACAAAATCCTGAAGTGTCGATGACACCGCGATCTCTCCGGAATTCCCGCTCTCCGGCATAACCGCCGTATCTGTAACATCGGTCGTTTCGGATGTTCTATCTGAATCGTCTTGAATTGACGTATCAGTCTCAGCTGTGCTGTCGTCCTGTGACCCTGCCGGTCCCACGGCTGTCCCGGCGTTTTTATCATCGCCTGCTGCCGCTTTGGATCCGCTCTCTTCTGTATCGGTCTCCGGGGCAGCTTTATCAGCTGCTTCCGCTGTCTGACCTGACTCCGTGCCCGCTTTGTCTGTCACAGCCGCAGCTTTGTCTGTCACAGCCGCAGCTTTGTCTGCCACAGCCGCAGCTTTGTCTGCAGCCTCTGCTTCGCCTGTATCTCCCTTCGCGGTATTGTCCGCCTCCACCGCTGCAGCTGACGAAGAATCACCGGATACCTCGTCTGCGGCAAAAGCAAATGACCATGATGATACGGCCAGCATTCCGGCAAGCAGCACCGTGCATAATCGTTTTAAACAGCCTTTTCTTTTCAAATCCGCTTCCTCCTTTACCGCAACAAAAAAGCTGCGGTGAATCATCACCACAGCCGTATTTCTGTGAAAAAAGACCCGGCGCGCATATCCGGCACGCTTGGTCACATTACTTTCCTGTAGGTCTTCTGGCTCAAGCTGAACTCTGTCCATACTCTGTCTTCCCGGTTTCCCAGTGACTGAATTTCTTCAACGGCTATGGACTCAACTCATACAGCGGCGGTTTCCGTCCGGGATTCTCACCCGGTTCCCTTGTTCATCTCCACAGGCACCAGGCCTGCGAAGCCACAGATAAGCAATACATATTTAATTATTCTATTTCTGACATCTGTATTCTATAACCTCCGGCCGAAACTGTCAAGAAGAGTTGCGCTCTTTTCTCGTTGTTATCGAACCATGGAAACCATGTTGTGATATGATGATATAAATCCAAGTCAAATAACTTTTTGAAATCAGGTGATTACATGACACACGAAATAGCTGTTTACGGGAAGGGCGGCATCGGCAAATCCACGATCGCGGCCAATATTTCAGCCATGGTGTCCGCGAGGGGCCGCCATATTCTGCAGATCGGCTGTGACCCAAAGCATGATTCGACTCGTCTGCTCATGGGCGGCCGTAAAATCGAGCCTGTTCTGGACTATATAAAACGGACGAATCCTCTCGATTACAAGCTGGAAAGTATCCTGTCATCCGGCTTTAACGGCACAGGCTGCATCGAGGCCGGCGGACCGAAGCCCGGTGTCGGCTGTGCGGGACGCGGTATTATTACAGCCTTCCGCCTCCTCGATCAATTTCATATCAAAGACATGTATGACCTGATCCTCTATGACGTACTCGGCGACGTTGTCTGCGGCGGCTTTGCCGTTCCGATCCGGCGCGAATACGCCGATACGATTTTTCTCGTAACGTCCGGAGAATTCATGTCGATCTATGCTGCCAACAATATTCTCCGCGGCATCGGCAATTACGATGACGGCAGAAAACGTACCGCAGGCATCCTGTACAATGCCCGCGGCCTGAAGGATGAGGACAGCCGCGTAGCCGCGTTCGCGGATGCCGTACAGCTTCCTGTCATTGCGAAAATTCCGCGCGACAACATTTTCGAACGGGCCGAAAAAGCCGGCTGCACACTCGAAGAATACAAGACACAGGAGGATTCTCCTTTACGCGGGATCTTTCAGGATCTGGCCGGCCGGATCATCAGCGGACCACTGCTGTATCCTTCCCTGCCTCTTACGGACGAGCACCTTGAGGAGCTCATCATGGGTACCTCCCCTTCTAAATCGTTCCTTCCTGTATCGAGCAATAATGAAGAAACTGTAAAATTGTCTAAGAATCAAAATAATGGTTTCTGTCTATCAAAAAATGTCATCTGGGATGAACCGCTCCACGGCTGTGCCTTCAATGGTGCAATGACAATGGGCGTACACCTTCGTGACGCGGCCATAATTGCGCATGGTCCGAAAAGCTGCACATATCTCTCCTACCAGTGCATCAATTCAACAGGACGGCGGAGACTGTTCGAGCGCGGTATTCTCCTCCCGTCATCCATCGCGCCGAACATCATCTCAACCGATATGGATGAAACGGACATGGTATTCGGCGGAACAGACAAACTTCTTGACGCCGTGTCCGCGCTTCTTTCTCTCCCGCTGTCCGAACGGCCGAAGGCAGTCATCATTATCAGCACCTGCGCGTCCGGCATCATCGGCGACGATATCGAAAAGGCAAAGGCCTTTTCGACACCTGACCTTCCGATCATAACGATCAAAACCGACGGCAATCTGAGCGGCGATTTCATGCAGGGCATGATCGACTGCTATACGCAGCTTGCAGAACAGGTCATCGACCCTTCCGTACCGGCAGAGCCGGATACCGTCAACCTGATTTTTGAAAAGGTCGTCGCCCGGAACTGTGAAAGCAATTATAAAACTGTCAAGGGATATCTGAACACATTCGGCGTCTGTGTCAACTGCCGTTTTCTCTGCAATACCTCGTATGAATCCCTCCGCAGCTTCCGGAGCGCGTCACTGAATCTTCCTGCGTACCTCGATTACACAGGCAAGATCCTCGTCCGTTTTTTCAAGGAAAAATACGGTTCTGACTTCTATGACCGCCAGTTTCCGGTCGGTTTCGCGGAAACTGTTCAATGGCTCTCCGATCTCGGCCGCTTCTTTGGGAAGCCGGAAGCCGCGGAACAGCTGATATCAGACAGCAGAATATACTATTCCCGTGAAATAGACGCGCTGCGCCCTGCGCTGGCCGGTAAAAAGCTCATGATCATTACGTACAATCATAATCTTGACTGGATCCTGCGTGCTGCCCTGGACGCGGACATTCAAATCGTCAAGCTCTGCATCCTGAATTTCTCACAGGATGAAGGCTTCCGGACGATGCTGCCGGAAGCGGCCGGCTTCCGCATCGAGGAAAACTACGATCCGGAAAAAAGAGCAGCCGACGTCGCCGCATTAAAGCCGGATATTATTCTTTCCAATTACGAATCTTCTGTCGCGCGCGGAAACTGCCTCGAGGATAATATTCCCGCCTGCCCTGACGTCGGTTTCTATTCCGGACTGGATATACTGAAGAAATGGGTAAGGATGTTCGGCATGAATTCTGAAGGAGAGTGGAAAAATGACCAGCCATTATTTAACAAATATTACGCCGGATAGCATTTCCGGCATTATCTTCACATATGAAGGCATCCGCGGAAGCATTGTGCTAATGAATGGACCGACCGGCTGCAAATACTACCATTCCGCCATTTCCGACAGTCAGATGCTGCGCGGCACGGATTTTGACCCGCTGAATTATCCGGAGCTGATGTATTTCGGCCAGCCCCGGGTTCCGTGCACATATCTTGACACGCGTGATTATATATACGGAAGCCGTGAAAAGCTGGAAGAAGCGCTCCATTATTTCTGCAGCAGCACGGATTTTGATATAATCTTTATCGTAAATTCCCCCGGCGCGGCCCTGATCGGCGATGATATTGCAGCGATCGCCGCAGCCGCGGCTCCCGGCAGAACAGTCATAACGATCGAATCCCCCGGCTATTCCAAAACGGAATGGTACGGTGCAGATTTTGCCTGCCGTGAAATGATCCTCCAGCTGCTTCCGCTGATCAAACGTCAGAAGAAGCATCCGTCAGAACGCCCGTGCGCCAATCTGCTCGGCTTCTCGATTTTCCAGAAAAACCACGAGGGCGACCTGCTTGAAATCAAACGCCTGCTGAATCTCTGCGGCATCGATGTCAGCTGCTCTCTCTGCTGCGGCTGTACCCCGGAAGAAATCAAAAATCTCGCGTCCGCCGACCTCAATATCGTTGCCAACGCATCATACGGCCGCGGAACGGCTGAACTTCTGGCAAAAGAATGCGGCACCCCTTATATGGAATGCCGCGGAATACCTGTTGGTTTTCCAGGTATGGAAGAACTTATAAAGGATGTATGCCGCAGGCTGAACGTTTCCCCTGCGGGCGCTCTGGAAGAGCTCGAGAAAGCCCGTGCCCGTGCCTACATCTATCTTTCCAGACTCGACTCGCTTACAGGTCTGCCCAAAAGTGTACCGTTCGCCATCCAGGGAACCGTATCGCAGTGCCTCGGCTACTGCCGCTTTCTGATCCGGTATCTCGGCATGGCCGCCGACTGCGTTGCCGTCCTTAGTCCTGACCGGAATGACCCGGAATACCGTGATCTTTATGATCTGCTGTCATCGAAAAATATGGCTGATGCACTGGAAAAGGATATTCTCTCTACGGACGCGCAGCTGGTTTTTGCGGATGGCAGTATTATCGCAAAGCTGAAATTCATGAAGCATGATTTCAGCGGGATTGAAATCAATCTGCCGTCAATCGGCTACGTTGATATTGTACCAAAAACACATATCGGAGCAGCCGGAGGACTGGCGCTCACCGAGCAGGTTATCAACGGGCTGATGTTCTGAAAAATTCCCCCGCCGCTTCAATCGTCCTGTCGATTTCCTCATTCGTATGCGCACACGAAACAAACATAGCCTCAAACTGCGACGGTGCGATATAGAACCCGCTTTCCAGCATATGGCGGAAATACTTCGAAAACTCATGTGTGTCGGATTTCTTCGCGTCCGTATAATTTTCCACCGGCCCGGCCGTGAAGAAGACGCAGCCGAGTGACGCGGCCTGATTGACGGTGCATCGTCCTTCCGGAATTGCCTGCATAAGCCCGTTATACAGCCGTTTTCCTTTTTCTTCCAGCTCCGTATAATACTCAGGATGCTCTTTCAGAATCTTTAACTGCGTATATCCGGCAGCCATGGCCACGGGATTGCCGCTTAAGGTTCCTGCCTGATAGACAGGGCCTTCCGGCGCGACCGTTTCCATGATTGCACTGCTGCCTCCATACGCGCCGACCGGCATGCCTGCCCCGATGATTTTTCCGTATGTCACGAGATCCGCGTCAATGCCGAAATACCCCTGTGCGCCTGTGAAGCCAAGGCGGAATCCTGTAATGACTTCGTCGAAGATCAGAACTGCTTTATTCTCGGTGCAGAGAGCGCGAAGCTGCTCCAGAAAGCCTTTTTTCGGCGGTACGACACCCATGTTGGCGCCGACCGGTTCTACAATCACCGCCGCGATCTCCCCCGGATTCTGCCGGAAGAGCTGAATAACACTTTCCGCGTCATTGTAGATGGCTGTAAGCGTATCGCTCGTACATCCGGCCGGAACACCGGCGCTGTCGGGAATGCCGGCTGTCATGACACCAGAGCCGGCTTTCACAAGCATCCCGTCGCTGTGTCCGTGATAGCAGCCGGCGAATTTGATGATCTTGTCTCTGCCGGTATATCCTCTCGCCGCGCGGACCGCGCTCATGACCGCTTCCGTTCCGGAATTGACCATGCGGACCATCCCGATATTCGGAACATTGCTGCAGATAAACTCGGCCATCTCAATTTCAGCCTTTGTTTCCGCCCCGAAGCTCAAGCCTTTTTCCGAAGCTTTTATGACACTTTCACGGATCGCCGGATGATCGTGGCCGAGTATCATCGGCCCCCACGAGCAAACATAGTCGATATAATCTGTGCCGTTGATGTCAAAGATATGTGAGCCGTGCGCTTCCCGGATAATCCGCGGCGTCATGCCGACGGATCCGAACGCGCGTACCGGGCTGTTGACGCCGCCCGGGATATACTGCTTTGCTTTCGAGAAAAGTTCCTCCTGCGTCATCCTATGATCCCCCTGTCCATGCAGTCAGCCAGCTCTTTCGCGTAATACGTGATATAAAGCTGCGCTCCGGCGCGGAATGTTCCGACCGCCATCTCACAGAAGACGCGCTCTTCGTCGATCCAGCCCTGTGCCGCCGCTGCTTTTACCATGGCATACTCACCGCTCACGCTGTATGCCGCTACAGGAAGATCCACTGCTTCGTGGACACGTGTAATCAGATCCCCGTAGGACATGGCAGGCTTTACCATGACAATATCGGCGCCTTCCTCAATATCAAGCAGCGCTTCTTTTACACCTTCACGGCTGTTGTGGAAATCCATCTGATAGCTTCTGCGGTCACCAAACGCCGGCGCGGAATCCGCGGCGTCCCGGAACGGACCGTAGAACGCGGACGCGTACTTGACCGCGTATGACATGATCGGTGTTTCCTTGTGCCCGAACTCATCGAGCTTTTCCCGGATCGCCAGAACACGGCCATCCATCATGTCGGACGGCGCTACCATATCGGCACCCGCCTGAACATGGGACAGAGCTGTTTCCGCCAGCACCTTGATCGTACTGTCGTTCTCGACGTCATTTCCGACCAGCATACCGCAGTGGCCGTGCGATGTATACTCGCAAAGGCAGACATCCGTGATACAGTAAAGATCCGGAAATTTAGACTTTGCCTCGCGAAGCGCCCTCTGAACGATTCCATTGTCCGCGTATGCCTGGCTCGCCTTCTCATCCTTAATGGCCGGTATTCCGAACAGAATGATACTGCCGACACCTGATTTTACGACGCTTTCCAGGCCTTCCTCAAGCCGGTCCACGCTGTACCTGTACTGTCCCGGCATCGAAGGGATCTCTTCGCAGATGTTCTGCCCGTCCTGCACGAAGACAGGATAAATCAGAGAGGATTTATCCATCCGTGTCTCCCGTACCATTTTCCTTAAAACCACATTCCCGCGCAGCCTTCTCGGCCTTTTGATCATTGTCATTCCGCCATCTCCTTAATCAATTGAATTAAACTGTCTATTGATGCTTCCTGTGCCGTTTCGCACTTCATTCCGTATTTCACGGCTGTTTCCGCCGTCTTATGCCCGATGCAGGCTGCCCGTACAAAAGAAAAATCAGTGTCTGCCATCGTGCGGACAAAGCCCTCTACCGTAGAAGAGCTTGTAAACACTGCGATGCACATGATTTCCTTTGAAAGATAATGATCCGCGCCTGCCGGAAGTGATGTCCGGTACACCGTGCGGTACGTGGCAATATCATCCACTGCCGCTCCCGCTTCCGTCAGAATCTGCACAAGCTCCTGATTTCCGACTTCCGCCCGCGGAATCAGGATTCTGTCTCCTTTCCGGACGAGCGCCGCAAGTGCTGCTCCGAGATGCTCTCCGTCATAGATTTCCGGCACCAGCTCGGCAAAAAGCCCGCGTTCCTTAAGTTCGGCAGATGTTCCGCGCCCGATGGACGCGATCTTCACCTGTCCGATCGCCCGTATGTCCATGTCCGCTTCCTTCATCATGTCAAAGAAAATCCGGACACCGGCAGGGCTCGTAAAAACGAGCCACCGGTATGCATCCATATTCGACACGGCTCCCAGAACATGGCTCCTGTCCGTCACGGGAACCGTCTCGATCGTCGGCAGCTCCAGAACCTCAGCGCCTTCTTCCCGAAGACGTTCCGCTATCCCCGACCGGGACTCCTTCGGTCTCGTCACGATCACGCGTTTTCCGAAAAGCGGAAGACATTCGCGCCACGCAAATTCTTCCGAGAGCGCGCATACCCTGCCGACCACGATAATCGCCGGTGCATGGATCCCGTTCCGCTGTGCTTCCTCCGGCAGCGTCTTTAAATCGGCAAGCACGCGGCGCTGTCCCGCCGTTGTTCCCTGCTGCAGCACGGCAGCCGGTGTTTCCGGATCCATGCCGGCTTCCGTAAGTCCGCGGCAGATATCCGGAAGTGCCGTCACACCCATCAGAAAAACAAGCGTTCCTTCCGTGGAAACAAGTGCCTTGTAATTGATGCCTGACGATTTCCCGTCACGCTTATGACCTGTAATAATATGGACGGATGAGCAGAAATCCCTGTGTGTGACCGGAATTCCGTTATATGCCGGCACCGCAATGGCAGACGTCACCCCTGGAATGATCTCGTAAGGAATTCCATTCTCCTTCAGAAGCTCCAGCTCTTCGCCGCCGCGTCCGAACAGGAACGGATCGCCGCCCTTGAGCCGGACAACATTCAGTCCCCTGCTCGCTTCCGCAAGCAGCACCTTGTTGATCTCCTCCTGCGGCATTGTATGATTTCCGGCCCGTTTCCCGACATTGATCTGCCGCGCGCCGCCCGGTATCATCGCGAGAATCGCCGGTCCGACGAGTGAGTCGTACACAACGGTATCCGCTTTATCCAGCATTTCCTTACCCTTCAGTGTAAGAAGGCCCGCATCTCCCGGCCCTGCGCCGAGCAGCCATACCTTTCCTTTTTTCATCTTTCTACCTCCTGTGCACCTGATCGATTATCTGACACTGCGTCGAAGAGACTGCGCGAGATGAATGCCAAGCGCAGCGGCGGCAGCTGTATCCTCTGCCGTATCTCCCGTAAGAGCAATCTGTTCTTTGCCCGGTATCCCGCGGTCATCGCTGTCACCGCAGTAAAAGCCGTACAGGACAAGCTTTTCACCGCTGATTACACCGTGTGCCGCGACCGGCGACGTGCAGCCGCCGTTTAAATATGTAACGAACGACCGTTCGGCCGCTGCCGCGATACGCGAATCGCGGCTGTCAAATCCGTCCAGAAATGAATAATCCCCGCCGCGCCGGCCTTGTATGACAATGATTCCCTGACCGGCGGCCGGTATGCATTCCTCCACGGTAAAATATCTTCCGATCCGGTTTTCCAGGCCAAGCCGCATAAGTCCCGCCGCCGCCAGTATAATGGCGCCGTACTGTCCCTCATCCAGCTTCCGCAGACGTGTCTGCACGTTGCCGCGGACACTTTCAAAAGTCATATCGGGAAAGATCCTGTTAAGCTGCATAACTCTCCTCCGGCTGGAGCAGCCGATCGGCTTCGTTTCATCCGGCTCCCTGCTCCCTGCGGGATATACGATGACATCCCGCGGATCCTCGCGGACCGAGTACGCGATCAGCGGCAGTTCATCCGGTATCTCCATCGGAACATCCTTCAGGCTGTGAACGGAAATATCGGTTGTGCCGTCGCGAAGTGCCTTGTCAAGCTCCTTCACAAACAAACCCTTGCCGCCTACCTGATCCAGCGTCCTGTCAAGAATTCTGTCTCCCGTAGTCTTCATCGCGACAATCTGTGGATCCCATTCCTTGTCCAGAGAGCGTATGTAGCTTTCTACCAGCCGGCTCTGAATAAGGGCAAGTTTGCTCTCACGGCTTCCTATTCTGACTGATTTCTTCATCGATTCTCTCCCGCAGCTCTTTTACTTTATGATGGTCCGCACCGCTCGCCGTAATGCCGACCACGATATTCCCGTTCCGCACGATGCCCGGAAAATAAAAATCGCACAGGCTCCGGTCACTCGAAACATTGACCGGTATGTCCGCGTCCCGGCACAGACCGGCGATCCAGGCATTCACATCCTCGCTGTCTGTCGCGGCCAGCACCAGAAATGCCCCTTTCATATCATCTGCCCTGAATTCACGTTTGATATACGCAAGTGTTCCCGGCTCTCCTTCCGCCCTGACGCGGATTTTCCGGAAATCATCGCCTGTTTCCGGAGCGATCACCGTTATATCAGCTCCGAACGGAAGAAGCGTTTCAATCCTTCGTGAAGCAATCCTGCCGGCTCCGGCCACGATGACACGCTTCCTGTGCAGATCGATAAAAAGCGGGAAATAAGGAATTTTATCTTCACTCATCTTCATAAAGAACCTCCAGTCCCTTCAGACACTGGTCAAAGGCAGCCTCGTCCATACTTGCCCGAAGGCCGTATATCATCTTGTTAGCCGCTTTCCCGACTGAATTCTCAATGTCGGCGGTCAGCTGTTCCTTCTCTTCCTCTGTCAGATTCAGCCTCCGGATCTTCTTGTGCAGACGCATCGACACATCCTGGGCAATATCCTCCTTGATGATTTCAATGCGCGGAAACTGATTCCTGCCGCCGTACCACCCGTAAAACTCTTCCTTCTGCGCGTCGAGTATCTTCTCTGCCTGATCCATTGCCGACCGGAGCGCCTGATCACCTCCGTCCGAACCAAAATCATCGATATCAAAAAGTGTGATGCCCGGCAAGTCCCTTACGGACTGTTCGATATCGCGCGGCACCGCCAGATCGATCATGACAACCTCCTTCCGGCGCGTTAACCCCGCTGCCATCTCTTCGGTAATCGTATAGTGCGGACTCGAGGTCGCACTCACAATGTAATCCATTCCTCCCATAATTTCAAGACGGCTGTCATATTCTACTGCCTCACACCGGTCCGGTATCTCGACGTCCCTGTGGCGGTACCGCCGGATCGTCATGGTAACAGAAGCACCGGCATCCCGGAAAGCCCGGGCCGATTCCTTCCCCATCTCGCCGTTTCCGATGACAAGGCATTTCGAACCTTCTATCGTATAACCGCTCCGGATAAGCTGATGGACCGCTCCGTCTACCGCGGAGAGCTGTCCCTTCGGAAAGGCAACCTCTGTCTTGACCTTCTTGGCTGCTGTCACAGCCATTCGGAACAGAACCTCAAGCGTACCGTCGGCCGCCTGACATTCCCTGGACGCGGCCAGGGCGTCCTTCACCTGTGTGATAATCTGATCCTCACCGACGATCTGCGACATGATGCCGCTTGCCACATCAAATATATGATCAACCGCGTCTCTGCCGCTCCGCTCTGTAAAATAACCGGAAAACGTTTCCGGGTCGACATGCTTGATCCTGCAGAGCAGCTCCAGCAGATTTCCGCTGCAGGAATCCTCCGTGCTGACCCACAGCTCCATCCGGTTGCATGTGGAAAGAATGATGCATCCGTTGATTCCTTCTTCCCGGCATACGGCTTCCATCGCTTCCATACTGCGGGTTTTTGTAAAAGAAAAAACGGAACGCATGTCAATTTCCGCGGCTGTATGGTCAATGCCGATCATCTGTATGCTCATATTTCCAGAATCCTTCCTTTTTCACCGGACAAAAATTTTTTTGTCACGTTTTGTGTTATCGCGATCAGTATATCATGAAGCTTGCAGGAATGCTATAAAATCAAATTATTTTTATTTAATTTTATCATTGACAAGTTCATGAAATAATTATACCTTATAAGCAGAGCATTTACTGCAGCAAGGGAGCCGGGAATCCCGGCTAATCGAAAAGCAGGTGGAAATCCTGCGCGGTCACGCCGCTGTAATAGAGTTTCAATATCCACAAAGCCACTGGGAAACCGGGAAGGCGGATACTGATTATACTCTTAAGCCAGAAGAACGACCTGCTGCATTTACACACGTTACGGACGATGGCGCTGTGTAAGGCAGGTTCGAATTTTCTACTTGAACGCCTTACGCTTCCGCCATTTCCAGGGCGGATTTTTTATTGGAAGGCTTCAGGTATCAGACAATGACAAAAAAGCAAAAACAAATCATTCTGCTGTCGGCTTGTCTCGCTCTCCCGCTCGGCATTGGAACAAATTCCGGGGCAATGCACATCATGGAAGGGTATCTTCCGCTCGGATACTGCGTGATCTGGGGCGTGCTCTGCGTGCCGTTTGTTCTGGCCGGGTATTTTTCCATCCGACGCCGTCTTAAAGAAAACCGGCGTTCCATTACCCTGCTTGCCATGGCCGGCGCCTTTATTTTCATTATATCATCCCTGAAAATTCCTTCCGTGACCGGAAGCTGCTCACATATGACCGGTACCGGACTCGGTGCCATCCTGTTCGGTCCCGCATCGGTCGGCATACTCGGCATTATCGTGCTTCTCTTCCAGGCTATTCTGCTGGCGCACGGCGGGCTCACAACACTCGGTGCAAACACCTTCTCCATGGCGATTGCCGGGCCCTTCGTTTCCTACAGCATCTACGCGCTGTGCAGGAAACTCAAGGTCAGCCGGAATGTATCCGTTTTCCTGTCCGCTTCCATCGGAGATCTTTTTACATACTGCGTGACAAGCTTCCAGCTAGCACTGGCATACCCCTCCGAATCCGGCGGTATCCAGGCGTCGTTTCTTAAATTTCTCGGAGTCTTTGCCCCGACCCAGCTGCCGCTTGCCGTTCTGGAAGGTGTCCTGACCGTAATCATTATGATAGCGCTTGAATCTTTCGCTGTAAAGGAATTAAAAGAAATTGGCTATCTGAAAAAGGAGGAAGCCGCAGATGAGCAGGAAAAATAAAAGACTTGTCCTCATTCTTTCCATCGTCTGCCTGCTGCTCGTCTTTGTTCCGCTTTTTGCATTGCGCGGCGCGGATTTCGGCGGTTCCGACGACCAGGGAAGCGAAACGGTATCCGAGGTAACAGGCAAATCGTACACCCCCTGGACCGTGCCGGTTCTGGAGAAGCTTCTGGGCGGCGAGGTTCCGTCTGAGATGGAAACGCTTTTCTTCTGTATTCAGACCGCGATCGGTACCGGCATTCTTTTCTTTTTCCTGGGAAGAATGTATGAGCGAAAGAAGCTTGGCAGAAACAACAGCGACTTGTAAATCCATCCGAAATGAGGCAGCATTCATGATAACCATCGATCACTTAAGCTATCGTTCCAAACTGCGGTACGTCAACGCCAGTGAGAAATTCATCTACGCTGTCGTGACACTGGTGCTTTGCGTGGCATCGCGCTCGATTCTGGTTTCCCTCATCGTACTGGCACTCAACGCCGTACTGACGCTGGGGCTTGGCGGGATTCCGTATCCCCGCTACCGGAAGCTGATGCTCATTCCGCTCGGCTTTCTGATTCTCAGCACAATAGCCATCATCGTCAACATCTCCAAAACACCGCTCGACGCGTACGCGTTCGCCGTCGGCTCCTACTATATCACCGGCAGCCGCGCCTCGCTCTGGCTTGCCGCGCGCCTGATTCTGACGGCGCTCGCCTCCGTTTCGTGCCTTTACTTCTTATCCCTGAACACAACAATGGTCGACATCCAGCTCGTCATGCACAAGATGCACTTTCCTATGCTGATCCGCGAGATGATGCTGCTGATCTACCGTTTTATTTTTCTCCTGATGGCGGTTTCAAAGAACATCACGACAGCCCAGCATTCCCGCCTTGGCAACAAGGATTTTAAAACCTCCGTCCGCTCCTTCGGCACGATGGTTTCCGTCCTGCTCGTCCTTTCAGTCAAACGTGCGAATGAAATGTATGACGCCATGGAATCCCGCTGCTACGAGGGCAATATCCGGGTTCTGGAGGAAAATTACGCGCCGAAGACAAATGAAATAATGGCAATCCTGCTCTGCGAATCACTTCTGTGCGTGCTCAGCGTCTGCGTACGAATATATTAAGTCAGTATTCTGACAGAAAGGACATTTATGACCGGTCAGAGCGATATCATCCTGAAGGCTGATGATCTTTATTTTTCCTATAATGACGACAAGCACTACGCGCTTTCCGGCCTTTCGCTCGAAATCCTGCGCGGTCAGAAGGTCGCCTGCATGGGTGCAAACGGATCCGGCAAATCCACTTTTTTTCTCTGCTGCAACGGAATTCACCGGCCGTCGAAGGGAACGTTGTATTTTAACGGAAAACCAGCGGATTATTCCAGAAAAGGTCTGCTGGCTCTGCGGAGCAAAATCGGCATTGTTTTCCAGGACCCGGACAGTCAGCTTTTTTCCGCCAGCGTTTTTCAGGAGATTTCTTTCGGTGTCATGAATCTTGAAATGCCGGAGGATCAGGTACGCAGGGAAGTTGAAAATGTGATCGGTGAGCTTGAAATTTCCCCGTTCCGGGATATGCCTGTCCACACCTTGTCCGGCGGTCAGAAGAAACAGGTATCCATCGCGGACATTCTCGTCATGCATCCCGATATCATCATTCTCGACGAACCCCAGGCAGCTCTCGATCCAAAGCATACAGCGATCGTCAACGGGATTGTCGACCGGCTTACGGCGGAGGGCATCACCGTAATGATGGCGACGCACGACGTCGATTACGCGCTTGCGTGGGCAGATTCCGTCATACTGTTCGATGAGGGAAAGGTTTTGATGCAGGGAACCCCTTCGGAGGTTTTTTCCAATGAAAGTGCTTTGAAGAAGACGAATCTGACGAAGCCTGCCGTCATGGAGATTTTTGAACGGCTCTGTCAGAAGGGTGTTCTGAAAACATCCATGAAACAGCCTGTCAATCTGGCGGAGCTCGTCGCGGATATCGAAAGTATCCACGGCAATAAGGATATCGCCGCGGATACTCCTGTATCCGGCGGCCGTCCGTCAAAGAAAGGCATCCTGGTCGTAAGCTTCGGCACGACACATAATGATACACGCCGGAAAACGATCGATGCTATCGAGCAGGATATCGCCGCCGCTTACCCTGATGCATCCGTCCGACGCGCCTGGACAAGCGGCATGATCATGTCGCGCATTCAGAAACGTGACGGGACGGTCATCCTGAATGTGAAGCAGGCCATGGAACAGATGGCGGCCGACGGAATCACCGACGTCATCGTTCAGCCGACGCACATTCTGAACGGAGAAGAAAACGAACTGATGCAGAAGGATGCCCGTTCCTTGAGCAGTCTGTTCCACTCGATCCGCTTCGGCGCGCCGCTTCTTTCATCAAAGAAAGACTGTGACAGCGTCATCCGCATCATACGGGACGAATATGCCTCGTTTGAGCCGGATCACGCGCTCGTTCTTATGGGGCACGGCACCGCGCATTACGCAAACTCCATGTACGCGGCGCTCGACTATCAGTTCAAGGACCGCGGCTGTCCGAATATTTTTGTCGGAACGGTCGAAGCATATCCATATATGGATACCTTGATGAAGCTGATCCGTCAGGCGGCGCCCCGAAAGATCACACTGATCCCGTTTATGATCGTAGCCGGTGAACATGCCTCGAACGATATGGCCGGTGACGACCCGGAATCCTGGTACAGCCAGTTCCGGAACGCCGGCTATGAAACCGACTTCATCATGCGGGGACTCGGCGAATATCCGCAGATCCGGAGTATATTTGTCCGGCATATCGCAGAAACGGAAGAATAACGCATGACCTTTAAAAGAAACCTGGAAGAAAACTACATTATCCATGAAGGAAAGAAGCTGTCCTTCGGCTATACGACCGGCTCGTGCGCAGCAGCAGCCTCAAAAGCCGCTGCCATTATGATGTTCTCCGGCAGCACCATCGATGAAGTCGGGCTCGATACGCCGGGCGGTGTCCTGCTTCATCTGGAGGTCCTGGATATTCAGATGGACCGCGCAAAAACCTCGTGCGCCATACGAAAAGACGGCGGTGACGATCCGGACGCCACAACAGGCATGCTTGTGTATTCGACGGTAGAACGGTGCCGTGAGCCCGGCATCCACATACAGGGCGGCCCCGGCGTCGGCCGTGTAACGAAGCCGGGTCTTGACCAGAATGTCGGAGAATACGCCATCAATCACGTGCCGCGTGAAATGATTACGAAGTCTCTGGAGGAAATCTGTGCTTCCTGTGGATATACAGAAGGACTGACGGTTACCATCAGCATTCCCGGCGGTGAAATCACCGCGGAGCATACCTTCAACCCGCGGCTCGGCATCGAAGGCGGACTTTCGATTCTCGGAACAAGCGGCATCGTCGTGCCGATGAGTGAGGAAGCCCTGATTAAAACGATTGAAACAGAAATGAGCATGCTCGCCTCCGCCGGCAAAAAAGATCTGCTGATCTCACCGGGCAATTACGGAAAGCATTTCGCAATGCATGAGCTTCACCGGGAACCGGATCTCATCTGCTCCAATTTCGTGGGAAAGACCATTGACATAGCCGTCAATATGGGCGTCCGGAACATTCTTTTTGTCGCGCATATCGGTAAATTCATCAAGGTCGCCGGCGGTATCATGAACACCCATTCCCGCGAAAGCGACTGCCGGCTCGAAGTCCTTTCCGCCTGCGCGCTTACTGCCGGAACGGATATTCAGACAGCACTGGCGCTGCTTGACGCGGCAACGACAGAAGACGGCGTGGAGATTCTGAAGCAGTCCGGCTGCCTGGAGGATGCTATGGCAATTGTAAAAGACCGGATTCTGTATTACCTCGATCACCGCGCAAACGGTGCGATTCAATTTGATGTGATTCTATTTTCCAACAGAGAGGGGAGATTAATATGAAATGCCTGTACGGTATCGGCGTCGGGCCGGGTGATCCGGAAATGATGACGATGCTCGCTGTCCGGACAATGCGCGAAAGCGACGTAATCCTTGTACCGGGAGAGACACCGGAGAAAAGTGTCGCCTTCCGGATCGCCGCAGGAGCATGCCCGGAAATAAAAGCAAAAGAAATCATTGCTGTCGCAATGCCTATGACAAAGGACCGTGAAATTCTGCGTGCTTCCCATAAGGCTGCCGCGGACACCGCCATCCGCTTTCTCGATGAAGGAAAGCAGGTTTCGTTCCTGACGCTTGGCGATCCTACCGTCTACTCCACCTATATGTATGTACACCGGCTCGTCGGCGCAAGAGGCTATGAAACCCGGATTGTAAATGGCATCACATCCTTCTGCGCCGCCGCCGCACGCCTGAACATGAGCCTCACGGAAAACTCCGACGAGCTGCATGTACTGCCGGCTTCCTATCAGATTGAAGAGGGACTTTTGCTGTCCGGAACGAAGGTGCTGATGAAGGCCGGAAAGAAGATGGCAGAAGTGAAATCCACACTGGACCAAGCCGGCAAAAACGGCTTCATGGTTGAAAACTGCTGCATGGAAGGGGAAAAGATCTATTCCCGCACGGAAGATATACCGGATAACGCCGGATATTTTTCGCTTCTCATAGTAAAGGAGGACTTATGATTTATTTTGTTGGGGCCGGTTCCGGAGCGGCCGATCTGATCACTGTACGTGGAAAGAATCTGCTGGAAAAAGCTGACATCATCATATACGCGGGTTCCCTCGTCAATCCCGCCCTGCTCGACTATGCGAAACCGGGCTGTGATATATACAACAGCGCCCGCATGACACTGGAAGAGGTATTGAATGTCATGGAAAAAGGCGAAACGGACGGCAAAACCACCGTCCGCCTTCATACCGGGGATCCATGCCTGTACGGAGCCATCCGGGAGCAGATGGATGTTCTCGATGAAAAGGGTATTTCCTACGAATACTGTCCCGGCGTCAGCGCCTTCTGCGGTGCCGCGGCCGCGCTCAATATGGAGTACACGCTTCCTGATGTTTCGCAGAGTGTGATCATCACACGAATGGCGGGACGCACACCGGTACCGGAGTCGGAAAGCATCGAAAAGCTGGCGTCCCACGGTGCCACCATGGTTATTTTCCTGAGCACGGGAATGCTGGAGGAATTAAGCGCGAAGCTGATAAGCGGCGGTTATTCGCCGGATACACCGGCAGCCATTGTATATAAGGCAACCTGGCCCGACGAGGAGCGGTTTGTCACCGATGTCTCGCACCTTGCGGAAACAGCCAGAGAAAACAACATCACAAAAACAGCACTCATCATCGTCGGGAAAGCCGTATCCCATACACAGTATGACCGGTCGAAGCTGTATGACCCTGGCTTCACGACGGAATTCAGAAAGGCCAGCCACTGATGAACGCAGGAATCATAGCCTTTACGTCCAGCGGCTTTGCCGTCGGACAGGGACTCGAACAATTTCTCAAGAATACCGGAGTCAGCACGGACCTTCGCCTGAAAAGCCGATATACGCCCGAAGCAGTCACCGGACAGAATATCTGCCATGACACCGGCAGATGGATCGGTGAAATGTGGCAGACTGCTTCGCTTCTGATTTTCATAGGAGCCGCGGGCATCGCCGTCCGGCTGATCGCGCCGTTTGTCAACGACAAGCGCACGGATCCGGCTGTGCTCGTCATCGATGAACAGGGGAAATACTGTATTTCACTGCTCTCCGGCCATCTTGGAAGGGCCAACGAATGGACGCTTAAAATTGCCGCGGCGCTCGGCGCCGAGCCGGTCATCACAACAGCAACCGACCGGGAAAAATGCTTTGCCGTTGATCTGTACGGACAGGATAACGGTCTGCAGCTGGAGAATAAAGCGCTTGCAAAACAGATTTCGGCCGCTCTGCTCTATGGCATCTCCTGTGTAGCGGTCGGCATCGGCTGCCGCAAAGGCGCCGCGCAGTCACAGATCGCGAATGCGGTCGGTACGCTCTGTGAAACGACAGGCATCCAGCCGCACTGCATCCGCCTGATCGCCAGCATCGACCTTAAGAAGGATGAGCCCGGCATACTCGGATTCTGCAAAGAACGGAAACTGCCGTTCGTAACCTTTTCAGAAAGCGAACTGAATAGCGTCCGGGGAGATTTTTCCGAATCCCTTTTTGTTCAGAAACAGACCGGCGTCAGTAATGTCTGCGAACGAAGCGCGGTCCTGGCATGTGAAAGCGGCATCCTGATCTGCCGGAAAACAATTGCCGATCATGTTACGGCCGCGGCGGCCATCGACACATCACTTCTTTAATGAATCATGAATTGCGGAGGAAAACCATGAGCAGTATCTATGTAGTCGGGATCGGCCCCGGCAGATATGAACAAATGACAATTGAAGCGGCAAAAGCCCTCGAGGACTGCGACGTGATCATCGGCTATACCGTTTACGTCGATCTTGTCCGCGAGCATTTTCCGGGAAAGGAATTCTTAACGACTCCGATGCGCAAGGAGGCAGACCGCTGCCGTCTCGCGTATGATAAGGCCCTGGAAGGACATACAACGGCCATGATCTGCAGCGGAGACGCCGGTGTTTACGGAATGGCCGGACTGATGTACGAGGTCGGCGAAGCGCTGAAGGAATCCGGAACCGAAACAAAGAATATCGAAATCACCGTGATTCCCGGTGTAACAGCTGCAATGAGCGGTGCCGCCATTCTCGGTGCGCCTCTGATCCATGATTTCTGCCTGATTTCCTTAAGCGATCTCCTGACGCCGTGGGAAAAGATCGAAAAACGTCTGGATGCTGCTGCGGACGCCGATTTTGTCATCTGCCTTTACAACCCGATGAGCCATAAGCGAAAGGATTATCTGGAAAAAGCCTGCTCCATCCTGCTGCGTCACAAAGATGTTTCCACTGTCTGCGCTGTCGTCCGCCAGATCGGAAGAGAGGGTGAAGCCGCCGCCGTCATGACGCTTGACGAGCTTAAGAGCTATGAAGCCGATATGTTTTCGACTGTTTTTATCGGAAACGCGGCGACAAAAATCATAAATGGAAAAATGGTCACACCGAGAGGATACAAGGATGTCAATCAAAACAGCTAAAACCGCTGTCGTCTTCGCCGGTACGAATGAAGGCCGCAGAATAACCGAATACCTGACCGACGCCGGAATCAGCGTACACGCTTGCGTTACGACAGCGTACGGGGAAAGTCTGCTTAAGAAGCACGGCAATCTGAGTGTTTCACAGGAAATCATGGATGAGGAGCGGATGAAATCATTTCTTTCATCCATACAGCCTGAGATCGTAATCGACGCGACACATCCGTACGCCTGCGAAGCCACAAGGAATATCCGCGCGGCGTGTGAATCACTCCGTCTTCCTTATATGCGGCTGCTGCGCGCCATGGCTCCGGCGGACGGTGCTGCTTCTCCACCGGATGACAGCATGATTTTCGTCTCTTCTCCCGCGCAGGCCGCCGGATATTTGAAAAACACTTCCGGCAACATTCTGCTTACGACGGGCAGCAAGGAGCTGCCGTTTTTCACTGCCCTCCCGGATTATGAGGAACGTGTTTACGCACGCGTTCTTTCCCTGCCGGAAATCGCTGCCGAATGCAGCCGGCTGAACATCCGCGGTTCGCACCTGATCTGCATGCAGGGTCCTTTTTCAGAGGAAATGAACATTGCTTTGATCCACCAGACAAAGGCCGCGTATCTCGTCACGAAAAACACCGGGGAGGCCGGCGGTTTTCCGGAAAAAGAAAGCGCTGCCGCCAGATGCGGCGTGAAACTCGTCGTCATCGGAAATCCTGTCACGGAAGAGGGCCTTTCCTATGATGAATGCCGCAGGGCGCTTGCTGAACGCTTTGAAATTCCGGAAAGCACGCGCAGCATTACGCTTGTAGGAATCGGAATCGGACGCATCGAAAATATGACACAGGAAGCTGCCGCGTGCTGCAGAAACGCCGATCTTATCATCGGCGCGAAGCGGATCGTTGAAACAGCCGCAAAGGCCGGCGGCAATGCAAAGCTGCACTGTGAATGGAAATCGGAAAGTATTTTGACATATGTCAAAGTTCATCCGGAGTATGTCCGGACAGCTATTGTTCTGTCCGGCGATACAGGCTTTTACAGCGGCGCCCGGAAGCTCTTTGACGGCATCGAAAAGACATTCGGCTTCCGGCCGGAGGTTCTCTGCGGCATCTCCTCTCTCGTCTATTTCTGCGGGAAGCTGCGTACATCCTGGGATGATGTACATGTTCTGTCCCTTCACGGAGCAGAGGGCAGCCTGGTAAACAATACCGCCAGATACGGCCGCGTTTTCGCCCTTCTGGGAACAGAGGACGAGGCTGCCGGACAATGCCGGAGCCTTACGGAATGCGGCATGGGTGATACGGATGTGATGATCGGGGAACAGCTTGGCTATGAGGAGGAGCGCATCATCCGCGGAAAAGCAAAGGAGCTGACCGCGCTTCGTACCGGAAAGCTCTCCGTCATGATGACAGAATGGAACCCGCCGGCTGGTTCTCCCGGACAATATCTTCTCAGGGGCAGCAGCTTCGGATATCCGGATGAGCTTTTCATACGCGGCAGCGTTCCGATGACAAAGGAGGAAGTCCGGACGGTTTCACTCTCCAAGCTGCGTCTTCATACCGATTCCGTCGTTTTCGACATCGGTGCCGGCACCGGCTCCGTGTCGGTTGAAATCGCGGCAGTCGTTCCGGACGGAAAGGTATTCGCGATCGAACGCAATGAAGAAGGTCTTGCGCTGATCGAACAGAACCGCCGCCTTTTTGCGGCAGACAATCTGACTGCTGTGTCCGGCGAGGCTCCGGAGGCACTTGCAGGACTGCCTTCCCCCAGCCATGCTTTTATCGGCGGTTCCGGCGGTCATATGAAGGAAATACTGGACACGCTGCTTCATATGAATCCCCGTGTCCGAATCACGATAAATGTGATCGCGCTTGAATCGATGCAGGAAACTCTGGACGCGGTCCGCAGCCTTCCCTTTACCGAGCCTGACATTGTACAGATTTCCGTATCGCGGGCAAAAAAAGCCGGCCGTTATCACATGATGACAGGCCAGAATCCCATCTGGATTCTCAGTTTCGAAGGGAGCGGCCTATGAAAATACCACGAATCCTGATCACCGCACCCAGAAGCGGCAGCGGCAAGACACTGATCACCTGCGGCATTCTGGAGCTCATCAAACATTCCGGCCGGAAAACGTCGGCGTTCAAATGTGGTCCCGACTATATCGATCCGATGTTCCACCACCATGTTCAGGATGTTCCGGGCGGCAATCTGGATTCCTTCCTGATGGGTGAGGCAGGTGTCCGGTATTCCTTTGCAAAGCACGGCCGGAACAGCACCGCGGTGCTGGAGGGCGTCATGGGATATTACGACGGTCTTTCCGGACGCACGACAGCCGCCAGCTCCTATGACATCGCCTGCATTACCGGCACACCGGTCATCCTGATCCTCGACGCGCGCGGTACGTATCTGTCTGCTGCCGCCGCCGTGAAGGGCTTTGCTGATTTCCGGAACGACAGCCGCATATCCGGCGTGATTCTGAACCACATCAGCAGCCATGTATTCGATGGTTTGAAAGAGCTGATCGAACGTGAAACAAATATACCGGTGATCGGCTATGTGCCCGAGCTTAAGGACTGTACCCTGGAAAGCCGCCACCTGGGGCTCGTGCTCCCGGAGGAAGTCGCAGGACTTAAGGAAACGCTTGCCGCGCTTCGTGACACACTTGCCGGAACGATCGATATGAAACGTCTCATGGCCATTGCCGACGGCGCGCCTGAGATACCTGAATCGTGGCTTGACATTCCGTTTGCCGGCATTGCCGCCGGTACGGAGCGGCGCGGGAAACGCATCGGACTGGCCAGAGATGAGGCATTCTGCTTCTTTTACAGAGATAATCTGGAGCTGTTCGAGGAAGCCGGAGCCAGTCTGATACCGTTTTCACCGGTTCATGACCGCGCGCTTCCGGATAATCTGGACGGCCTTCTGCTCTATGGAGGATATCCTGAAATTTATGCCGAAGCTCTGTCTGAAAATACAGCCATGCGCGAAGCGGTCCGCCGGTCCGTTCTAGGCGGCATGCCGTGTATCGCTGAATGCGGCGGCTTTCTGTATCTTCTGGAAGCACTTGAAGATATGAACGGTCATTCCTGGCCGATGGCAGGCGTCTTAACCGGACGCGGCTTCCGCACACCGCGCCTGACACGGTTCGGATACGTGAATTTGGAAGGCGGCACCGTATTCGGCAAAGATACCGGTGGTATGCGCGGCCACGAATTTCATTATTTCGATGCTGAAAACTGCGGCAGCGCCTTTCAGGCAGTCAAGCCTGAAAGCGGCAGAAGCTGGCCGTGCATGTACAGCACGGATACGCTTCTTGCGGGCTTCCCGCATATCCATTATTACAGCAGACCCGAAATCGTGGAGCAGTTTCTGAATTGTTCCGCTCACTAACACAGAAAGGCAGAAATCATGGCAGCTTTACACGGCGGCGATATTTACCGCAGCAGTCTCATCAACAGGGATATCCTGGATTTTTCCATCAACATCAATCCGCTCGGTCTTCCGGAATCCGTTAAAAAGGCGGCAGCCGCAGGTATTGCAGAGTCCTGCCGTTATCCCGATGTGGAATGCCGGGCTCTTCGGAGCGCGCTTTCCCATTACGAAAAAGTACCCGAACATTCCATTCTGTTCGGAAATGGCGCGGCGGAGCTTATATATGCGTTTTCGCTTGCTCTGCGCCCGCGCAGTGTCCTGCTTCCCGCTCCGACCTTTTCCGAATATGAGGAAAGCCTCAGTACAATCGACTGTTCGATCCGGTACCTGATGCTTGATAAAAACGACGGCTTCACAATTCACAGCGGCGATCTGACTGCAGCTCTTACAGACAGTACTGATCTGCTGTTTCTGTGCAATCCGAACAACCCTACGGGAACACTGATGAGCAGAGATGAAATTGAACGCGTTCTGACCGTCTGCAGAGACAGGCATATCCGTGTTCTGCTCGATGAATGCTTTCTGGATTTTACGGACGACCCGAAATCCTGTTCCGCTACAAGCCTAATAAAGGAGTACCCGAATCTTTTTCTCCTGAAGGCTTTTACAAAGAAATACGCCATGGCAGGCTTCCGGCTCGGGTACGGACTTACTTCCGACCAGAATCTGCTGCAGGCGATGCGCCAGTTTATCCAGCCCTGGAACATTTCCGTTATCGCCCAGAAGGCCGGCCTCGCGGCGCTTTCCGAGGAAATATACGTATCGCGCGCCCGCGACATTATCCATACAGAACGTCCCCGCATGACGGAGGCGCTGAAAGAGCTGGGATACACAGTATACGAATCACATGCCAACTATATTCTCTTCGAAGGGCCGCCGGAGCTTGGGGAAAAAGCTCTGGAGCGTGGAATGATGCTGCGTGACTGCAGCAATTACACAGGCCTTTACAAGGGCTGCTACCGTACAGCTGTCAAGCTGCCGTATGAGAATGAGAGGTTGATAAAATGGCTCGGTCAATTATGATACAGGGAACCATGTCAGGTGCCGGCAAAAGCATGATCGCCGCCGGACTCTGCCGGATTTTCCGGGAGGACGGCTACCGCACCGCACCGTTCAAATCACAGAACATGGCGCTGAATTCTTTCATCACGGATGAAGGTCTTGAAATGGGAAGAGCACAGGTCATGCAGGCGGAAGCAGCCGGAATCGCGCCGAAGGCCTGTATGAATCCGATCCTTTTAAAGCCCACGAATGACACAGGATCGCAGGTCATCGTCATGGGGAAAGTACTCGGAAACATGGACGCGCGTGAATATTTTCAATATAAAAAGAAATTATTTCCTGTCGTTAGAAATGCATATGATTCTCTTGCATCGATGTATGATATCATTGTAATCGAGGGTGCCGGAAGTCCGGCCGAGATCAATCTCCACAGTGAGGATATCGTCAATATGGGTATGGCTGAAATGGCCGACGCGCCCGTTCTCCTTGCGGGCGATATCGACCGCGGCGGCGTCTTTGCTCAGCTCTACGGCACAGTCAGTCTTCTCACCCCGTCTGAACGGGACCGTGTCAAGGGTTTAATCATCAATAAATTCCGCGGCGACCGGTCAATTCTGGATCCCGGTGTCGCCATGCTGGAGGAAAAATGCGGCATTCCTGTCCTCGGCGTCTGCCCGTATCTGGATGTCCGCCTTGAGGACGAAGACAGTCTGACAGACCGCTTTGAACACCACAGCGCAGTCGGGCAGATCGACATAGCCGTGATTCGCCTACCGCGGATTTCCAATTTCAGCGATTTCAATATTTTCGAAACGATTCCCGGCGTCACGCTCCGCTATGTCGGAAGCACCCGCGATTTAGGGGCCCCGGACATGATCATCCTGCCCGGAACGAAAAACACAATGGGCGACCTGAAGTGGATGCGCCAGAACGGTCTGGAAGCTTCCATCCAGAAAGCCTCAGCGTCGGGGACGATCGTATTCGGCGTCTGCGGCGGCTACCAGATGCTCGGGAGAACACTTTCCGACCCGCATCATTCCGAGGAAGGCGGCGAAATGCAGGGACTCTGCCTTCTTGACATCGATACCGTATTCGCCCCGCAGAAAACACGCACCCGCGTCACCGGATCCATTCTCCCGCTTGACGACACGGACGGGATGGACGGACTGGGCAATGCAGCATTAGAGGGCTATGAAATCCATATGGGGGAAACCTCCCTCACCGGAGACACCACGGCGCCGTTTACATCTGTTACGGACCAGAACGGCATGACCAAATACGACGGAGCCCGTGGAAAAAATGTCTTCGGAACATATATCCACGGTATCTTTGACCGCGAGGATGTCTCCCGGTCGCTGATCGAAGCACTCGGGAAACGAAAAGGTCTTGATATGTCGAAGCTCGGCTTTATGGACTATCAGGACTTCAAGGAAACCCAGTACAGACGACTTGCGGAGGGACTCCGGAAATCTCTTAAAATGGATGAAATCTACAAGATCATGAAACTTGACAGAAACATACAGTAACTGCGCGGGAGGTTTTAAGAATGGAATATAAGATTGAACAGGTCATGCCGGCCGATATTGAGAAAAGAAGCTTTGAAATCATCACGGAGGAGCTCGGCGATAAGAAGCTGATACCGGGCACCGAACTGATCGTTAAACGCTGCATTCATACGAGTGCCGACTTCGATTACGCCGACAGTCTCTGCTTTTCACCCGGTGTGGTTGAAAAGGCAAAGGAAGCCATCCGCTCTGGCGCCGATATCGTGACAGATACCCATATGGCAATGGCCGGCATCAACAAGAAGCGGCTTGCCGCCTTCGGCGGAGAGGTACACTGCTTCATGTCGGATGAGGATGTGGCCCTGCGTGCCCGGAAAGAGGGCTGTACAAGAGCCGTAACAAGCATGGATAAAGCCGTTGACACACATACAGCAAAACCGCTTATTTTCGCCATCGGAAATGCCCCGACCGCTCTGATCCATCTGAAAAAGCTGATCGACGAGGGCAGAATAAAACCGGCACTTATCATCGGCGTGCCCGTAGGCTTCGTCAATGTCGTACCGGCAAAGGAAATGATCATGGAAACAGAGATCCCGTATATCGTGGCCCGCGGCCGCAAGGGCGGCAGCAATATCGCCGCCTGCATCGTCAATGCCTTATTATATTCCATGTAGCATTGCAAAAGCCAGATAACGAAGAAGAGCAAACACAAGGAGAGACAGCCAGGAGGCTGCCATCATCAGCCGGTCCGCGCGGATAATATCCTCCGGTACCGGCTCTCTTTTTGCGTCGCCGATATGCTGTTTATGAACGGTTTCTCCAAAATAGGAAGCATCGTCGGCCAGCTGCAGTCCAAGTGCTCCGGCCATCACAGATTCCGTCTGCGCCGAATTCGGGCTGGCATGCTTCCGTCTGTCACGTTTCCAGATCCGCGCCGCATTTCCGGCATCCATTCTTAAAAGAAACGACGCCGCGATCATAAACAGCGCGGCAAGCCGTGCCGGCAGAAAGTTCACGACATCGTCCGTTATCGCGGCACACGTCCCGAAATAACGGAATTCCCGGTTTTTATACCCGACCATGGAATCCATGGTATTGACTGCTTTATATCCAAAGCCCCAGACGGCCCCGCCGATCATCATCCAGAAAAGCGGCGCGATCACACCGTCAGAGGCATTCTCAGCCACCGTTTCCACCGCTGCCTTGACAACGCCCTCCGTGCTCAGCTTGTCCGTGTCTCTTCCTACAATCATGGAAACTGCTTTCCGCGCGCCCTCCAGATCGTCTTTTTTGAGGAGATGGTATATCTTCATGCTTTCACGCTGCAGCGATCTGGCCGCAACAAGAAGACCGCAGAGAAGCGCCTCCAACGCGAAACCGGCAATCGGGGAAATCTTATACAGCAGATACAGAACGATCCAGGACAGCGCGGCGGATACAGCAACTGTCAGAATAACAAGCAGACCGCCACCCACGTGCTCTCCCGCCTTTGTCTTCGGCAGAATGCCGCGGATTGTACGCGTCAGAAATGAAATCAGATTACCGATCATCCGGATCGGATGGTAGATCCATGCAGGATCTCCGAATATAAAATCCAGCAGAAAGCCGGCCGCGACGGCTGACACGATCCGCTCCCCTCCTGACAGACTGCAGAATACTGCTGCTATGCTTCCCAACGGAATCATCTCCCCCTTCAACTGTTTTGGATGCCCTCCGGTATTCTGCTGAAGGAACATGGCTTCTCTCCGTCAAACAGTATTTCATAGCCTTCACCGGGCTTTGGCTGCCACTCATATCGGTTCCGTCCCTGCTCCGGAAAAAGCCGGCGCATGACTGCCGCGCATGGACCGCCGTGTGTCACAATCACCAGGTCACCGCAGCCGCTGGCCAGAAGCTGCCGGAAACCCACCGCTGCACGTTCTTCCATGACAGCACCGCTCTCGCCGCCGGGACAGACATTTTCATCATTATCACCTGTAATCCAGGCTATGTATGACGGCATATCCCTCAGCTCGTCATACGTATGCATCTCGAACTCTCCAAAGTCCATTTCCTTTAAATCCGGCCGCATGCCATGAGAAACAGGTCCGTACAGCAGCTCAAGTGTCTCCTCTGTCCTTCTCATGCCGCTTGTATAAAAGGAACAGCCCTCCGGATCAGGATACCGGTACATATTCTTTTTCCGGATCAGTTCCTTCCGCCCTTCGGGAGAAAGCGGGACATCACTGCTTCCGCAGTACAGATGGCGCTCCGTCGCCGGCGTCATGCCGTGACGGATGATTGAGACGCGCCTCATTTAAGCTTCTGCGGCAGACCGCAGAATATACGCGTTACATGCTCCGCCTGTCTTGCAAGCGCGCCGAGCGTGCGCCCGGTCTCCTCGCGCCACGCCCGAAGTGTCGTATCCGTCGGCACGACACCGCAGGAAATATCATCGCAGATCAGGACCGCATCCTTCCGGAATTCCAGATCCGGCCGGATTCCTGCGTAAATACAGGAAAGCACATAGAATTCCAGATGGCAGACGCATTTCCTCGAACGGTCTACCGACGTACTGCCTTCGCCGCAGCAGAAAATATCCCCTTCCGCAAGTCCGTATGTTTTCTTCGCGTAATCAAGCTTTCCCTGATATGCTCCTCCGATAACAAGCTCCATAATGACCTCCTTGAACAATTCTCTACGGTATCAGAATCAGCGCCGCGATCCCGCAAAGCTCCCCGATCGTCATCGCAAAACCGCTGATATCGCCGGACATGCCGCCGAGATTCCGCTTTGCGCCCGCTGCCGCGAGAAACGCGCCGATCACCGTCACAACCGACGATATACCGCACTTTCCAAACAAAACCACAGGAACAATCACAAATGCTGCCATGATTACAGCGGAAGCCAGCTCGTGAACCGGCTTCTTCAGCTCCGCAAATGACCCGGAATAACTGCTTCCCTCCATCGGATCAGACGCAAAGATCAGGAGCGCGCACGCGGCGCGTGAGGCACCCGGCAGAAAGATCAGAAGCAGCTCTTTGTTTCGAAGGGAGCCGGACGCGAAAAGCGCCACTGTCAGCAGCATCAGTATCAGTATCCCGATAACCGCGAAGGAACCGACATGCGAATCCTTCAGAATCCTGTGACGTTCCGCCGCGTCACGCCGGGATAGAATCGCGTCGCAGCAGTCCATATATCCGTCGAGATGAATAAACCCCGTCAAAAGATACGGTATCACCGTCAGCAGCACCGCCATCAGAATTGCAGGACACCGCGCATATTCCAGAAGATACGCAGCTGCCGTCCAGAAGAGTCCGGCGACAGCGCCGATAAACGGATATGCCGCAATCATTTCCGGACGAAGAGAATCATCCCACTTCCGGTACGGGCACGGAATGGAAAGGAACATCCCCCAGGCCATAAAAAACGAGGTCACTGCCTTCTTCACAGCGCAAGCACCCCCTTATGCAGAATCATGCTGCCGGCACAGACCTCCGCCACATTGTCGCATACAGCGGCCAGACGGCGGTCGACAAGCGCCAGTCCTCTCCGGTACTCCTCCGTGAGCGCGTCGTACCGGAACGCATCCTGATAGATGCAGTTACTGACAAAAATAATATTCCCCCTGCTGCCTGCCTGCTCCGCGAGCGCCGCAAGATCGGAAGCGACCCGCTCCGGAGCCTCATGATCCACCGCGCCGCCTCGGAACATTTCATTTGACAGCAGTGCCGTGACACTGTCAAGCAGAAAGGTGCCGCGGTCATCAGCCTCATCGAGAACATGGAGTATGCCGCGTCCGCATTCTATTGTTGTAAAGCCCATATCCTTACGGTCTTCAATATGACGCGCAATCCGGGCATCATCCTCCTCGTCGGCCGGAATCATGGTCGCGATATAGTATCGCGGCCCCTCCCCCGAAGAAACGACCAGCTGCTGCGCCAGTGAGGATTTCCCGTTCTTGCATCCGCCGGAAATAAAGGTTCTCATCCGTCCCACTCATCCTTGTCACGTATTTCATCCAGATATTCATCGTTGATTCCGCCGCCGTCGAACGTAACCATATCATTCATGACGGCACACGCCGCGTCGACAATCATAAACGCCAGCGGACAGCCGCTGCCCTCGCCGAGACGCATATCGAGCAGAAGCCATGGATCCAGCTTTAATTCAGCTGCGGCGACCTCGTAGCCCTTCTCATACGAAACATGGGACGGGAACATGTACCCTGTGCAAAGAGGCGCGAGCCGTGACGCGCAGAGTGCGGAAACAATGGATATAAAGCCATCGATCACAACCGGAATCCGGTTGCACGCGGCTCCTAGGAAAACACCGCACATCGCGGCAATATCAAAGCCTCCAACCTTCGCGATGACATCCACCGGATCGGAGCGGTCCGGCTTAAACCGCCTGATGGCGTCTGCGATCACCGCTTTCTTTCTGGCAAAGCCCTCGTCATTCACACCGCCGCCGCGGCCTGTCACTTCTTCCGCCGTAAGACCTGTTAGTGCGGCCAGAATGGCAGAGGACGTCGTCGTATTGCCGATACCCATTTCACCCGTTCCGATAATGTCAACCCCGTCCCTCGCGGCTTCATCCGCGAGGGCTATACCGGTCAGAATACCCTTCAGAGCCTGTTCATACGTCATTGCCGGTTCGACGGCAAAGTCCTTCGTACCCTTTCCAAGGCTTCTGTCAAGCACCTCCGGACAGTCATAGTCACAGGAAATACCCATGTCCACAATCACTGTCTCGCAGTTGAAGTGCTTTGCCAGCACCGACATGCCCGTAAGATTCTTCGTCATATTGACGGCCTGCGCAGCCGTTACGCTCTGCGGCGCGCATGTAACGCCCTCCGCGACAATCCCGTTGTCGGCGCAGAGGACAATAATCCGCTTTCTGTCCGTCGTGTTGCAGAGCTTCCCGGTGATGCCGGCAAGCCGTATCGAAATATCCTCCAGCTTTCCAAGACTTCCGGGCGGCTTCGCCAGCTTCATCTGATACGCCGCGGCCTTCTCCATCTCCGCCTTGTCAAGCGGTCCGATCCTGCCGATCTGATCCTGCAGTTCCTTATTCATGATCTCCTACTCCTTACCTTTTCTATATGCATCACACCTGTATAGTGTAACACGAATCTATATGGAAAAAAAGCGCTTTCAGCGCCATTTTACCGCATGTTCCGAAAAAATCGAAACGGCTTTGCTCAAGCCTGTAACAACAATTCCAATCACAATGATTCCCGCGGCAGCATGTGTGTAATTTGCATACGCGATACTGTTCTGCACGTAATAGCCCATCCCGTGCGTGGCACCCATAAGCTCCGCGAAATTCAGCATCAGGAGCGAGGTCGTAACCGACACCTTGAGTCCGGAAACAACGCCAGGAATGATATACGGAAGCAGGACATGAAAGATCATTGTCCCGTCGTCAAGCGAAAGCATTCTGGCAGAATCCATAATCTGCGGTTCGATCGACGCGACACGGTTTACCGTCGTGAGAAAGGCGGGCCAGAAAACGCCCAGCAGTATGACGAGTACCGACGCGCTGCGGAATGTCGGCATGATCGCGACAAGATACGGGGAAAAAACAATCGCCGGAATCGGTGCCATGACATTGGCGATGGGATACGCGATATGCTTCACACGCGGAAACCACCCTGCCGCGAGGCCCAGCAGGATTCCCGGAATCCAGCCCGCGAAAAAGCCGGTCACAAGCAGCTGCATCGAATACGCGATATTCAGCAGCATCTTCTGCCACTGCACACGGAATGTGTCGAAGACATTTTCCGGTGACGGTACAAGAACCGGATGTGCGACATGCAGAATCGTCGTGGACAGCTCCCACACAATCAGCAGACTCCAGACGATCATCATGATATCAAACGGACCCGTGCTTAAGCTGTCCTTCCTGCCGGCGCGGAATACGCTGAAAAGGAAAAGTCCCTCCATCATAAGAACCGCGATAAAAAAAGACAGACCGTTCCAGGTTCCGTTCTTTCTTGCCGCAAGGAAGAAAACCATATACAGCAGGACTGCCAGAAATATATGTGTTAAAAGAAAATTCATCCGGTATTTTCTCACAGTCTGTTCTCCCCGCAGTCTTCTTCATAGTAAAGCTTCAGCAGTTTTTCCCTTGCCGCTTTAAAGTCCGGCTCATCCGCATACTGCCGGCGCGGCCGCGGAATATCAAGCACCATATCATACACAATGCAGCCCGGCCGCATGAAGATAATCCGGTCCGCCAGAAGCAGCGCCTCCTCCGTATCATGTGTAACAAAAATAACCGTTTTCCTGCTGCCGCCGCTGTTTTCCCACAGAACCTCCATCAGTATCTGCAGCTGCGCGCGCATTCTCGTGTCAATCGCTCCGAACGGCTCATCCAGCAGAAAAATATCAGGATCCATCGCAAAGGCACGCGCGATCGCGACTCTCTGCCGCATACCGCCCGAAAGCTGGTACGGATACTTGTCACCCTGGCCCGACATGCCGACACGCGTCAGAAACTCACGCGCTCTTCTTCGTGCCGCTTCCTTGTAAAGCCCGCGTCCCGAATGCAGAATTCCGAACGCGACATTCTGCTGAGCACTCATCCACGGAAACAGCGAATAGCTTTGAAAAACCATGGCCCTGTCCGTATCCGGACCTGTCACCTGCTTACCGCCTATCTTTACAGTTCCCGACGAAGGCATGCGGAGACCGGCAAGCAGACTCAGCAGCGTGCTTTTGCCGCATCCCGACTGCCCCGCGATGCAGATAAACTGTCCCTTTTCCACGGACAGATTAATATCCTTAAGGGCAGTGTATTCCCTGTTCTTATCCTGATAGACGAATCCGGCATGGCTGATTTCAATCGCCGGGCTGACATTCTCTGATAAATCAGGTTTACTTGTCATGTTCGTTGAAATACTCCTGAAGCTGCTGCCACAGCGCGCTGTCCGGCTGCCTCTTCTCCAGAGCGCCAAGCGCCGTCTGATATACGTCCGTAACAACATACTTGTCCCAGTCTATGTCAGAGCCGTTTGAAATCTCCCCGACATTTACGAGTGCCTTGTAAAAATCAATGCACGCGTTTTTGTCCGGATCCAGTGAAACGCGCATCACCGGAGAATAGGAATCCGTTCCGTAAAGCTGTGCCTTCAGAAATTCGCGGTCCTCACCCGAATAGCTGACCATCGCGTCCAGCGTATCCTCTTCATTGTTCAGATAGTACTCATATCCGCGCAGTGTCGCGATCTCAAAACGGACGAGCGCGTCGAAATTCGTTTCATACGTCGTCTGATTGCAGGTCTGCCGGCAGCATGGGTACGGATTCACAAAATCCTTGACCGCTGCCACGACATCCACGCCGTACTTATCCGCGTAATACCCCAGTGAAGCATTCGTAATGCAGAGGTCGTACTCACCCTTCGTACAGCCTTCAATCGCCGTGCTGCTGTCATTGACATACACAAACTTCACGTCCGCGTTATCGTCCGGCGAGCCGATCGTATATCCATGCTGAAGGAGATAATTCTTCAGTACCATCTGCCCCGTTTCCGGCATCTGGCACGCGATCGTCTTCCCCTTCAGATCATCGGCTGTCATAACCGTTATGCCGCTGCCCTTTGCGGCCATGATCTCCGAGCCTTCACTGACCGTCCCTCCAAAAACGCGGAGCGTCGTCGTGCCCTGCGCGATAAACGTGGCCGCGGCTGTACTGCTGAACAGATAGACATCCAGATCACCTGTTGAAACCGCCATATACGCGTCATTCATACTGCTGACCTTCTGAAAATCAACCTTTACGCCTTCCTCTTCAAAATATCCTTTTGCATCCGCGACGAGAACACCGACCGGCTTCACGGACGTTCCCAGCAGCCCTGCCTTAAGGGTAACCTCCTTGTCCGGCTTCAGCGTATAATCAGAAACCTCTGCGGAAGAAGCAGATGCGCTCGACGAAGATGCTGTGTTCCCTGTATTTCCGGTGTTCCCTGCACTGCCGGATGTTCCGCAGCCCGCCGCTCCCAGCGTAAACGTAACTGCCATCACTGCAGCAGCCGCGGCCGCCAGAATCTGTTT
>Ga0163159_1000638_pt1 | contig 40655 bp, 37 predicted proteins | sample BioMet9_FD_108702 | JGI IMG/M metagenome (GOLD analysis project Ga0163159, IMG submission 108702) | Microbial communities from bioreactor (seeded with sewage sludge) at Lawrence Berkeley National Lab, California, USA - Biofuel... | ecosystem: Engineered > Bioreactor > Anaerobic > Unclassified ... | reverse complement strand
TCATGCTTCCAGACAATCGACGGCGCAGGCAGATGGTTTGCAGATTTCATCGACTGGTACAACAACAGTCACATGCATTCAGGTCTTCAGTATGTGACCCCTGTACAGAAAAGAAGCGGTCAGTATATTTCCATCTTTACGGAAAGAAACAAAATTATTAATGAAGCAAAGTCAGCTCAACGAGCGCGTTGGGCCACTTGTTCCACTTTGCAAAGAACACCGCCGCCGCTTTGTCTATCGCGTATACCAGGACGAACCTTTTTTGAAAAATGAAACATACGAAACGTCAGTGTCATGTGTTGCCGCATAGTCGCGTTCCTGCTGCCACCGGTCGTCATCGTCAGTCGAGGCGCAGCCGTCAACCTCCATTTTCTTCGCAGTCAGGCTCGCCGAACATTTCTTCAAGGTCGCTCTCAAGATTCGCAAGGCATGAGTAACATTCTGTCGCCGTGATTTCTTCAAGCGGTTTGTTGAATCCTGCAGCCGCCATTGACGTGGCTTCCAGTGCGGCTCCGTCCTTTCCGTACTGTCTCACCACAATCGGAAAATCTTTTCTGGTGATGTCGAGCTGCAGCTCTTTTGCGCGCGCAAGAAGCAGGTCGTGTGAATAATCTGGCATACGCTCTCCTTACGATTACAGTATGCAGCATTTTTCACGATTTGTGCATTAAACTTCCCGTTTAGTTGTTACTACATGATAATGTATCATCCAGCAGCATGACGACCTATCACGTACCAAGCGGTACAAATCATACGCCATTAAGTTTCCAAGATAGATTCATTGGTTAAAAAATCAAGGCAGCGGTCGCGTTTGGTTTCCATAAAACCCCTTAGAAAGGATTTTTACGCCTAACTTCAATAAAGCATTGCTATATAAATGTTTAAGATCTTTCAAGGCACTGAATCCATTACATCGTAAAACTTTTCGGTATATCGAAAATAAATCGCAGAGCAGTATTGACTTTTCGGTATATCGAAAATATACTTATATCATGGTTACTCGCGAAGCATATATTCAGAAAGTTAAACCGTTCTTCAATACGCCGGTCGTCAAAGTGTTTACCGGCATACGGCGGTGCGGGAAGTCAGTCCTCATGGAACAGGTGCGCCAGGAACTGCTCGATTCGGGCGTGCATGAGAATCAGACGCTGTGCCTTAACTTCGAGTCAGAAACGGACGGGCGCGTTCTTACGGAACAGAACTGGATTCACGCAGTACACGACCTGCCTGCCGGAAAGAAGTACCTGTTTTTTGATGAAGTGCAGGAATTTGCCGGCTGGGAAAAAATCATCAATTCATTTCTGATTGACGGTGACTGCGACATATACATTACCGGCTCAAACGCGAAGATGCTTTCGGGTGAACTCGCTACATATCTTGGCGGGCGGTATATTGAAATCAAAGTGTACCCGTTTTCATTTTTCGAAGTATCAGCGCTGGTAAAAACACTGCCGTATGAAACAGGCGCGCTGTCCGAACAGGAATTGTTCACGCTCTATCTGAAGCGCGGCGGATTTCCGTTCCTGTACAATTACAACTTCGACGATTCGGGCACACAGCAGTATCTTTCAGCGCTCTATGATTCAATCGTACTCAAGGACATAAGCCAGCGTCACAACATACGCGACATATCGCTTTTAAAATCGCTGCTGCTGTATTTCATAAGCGAGGCCGGCCACACATTCTCGTCATCATCGCTTGAAAAATATCTCAAGAATCAGAAGCGCTCACTTTCATCAGAGACCATTTACAACTACATCGACTTCGCAAAGGAAAGCGGTCTGCTGTATCTTGCACCGCGGCAGAACCTCCAGGGAAAAGAACTGCTGCAGACACAGGGCAAAATCTACATTGCCGACCATGGTCTGCGTGAATCGCTGTGCGGAAGCAATCTCCGTGACATCGACCAGGTTCTTGAAAACATTGTGTATCAGGAACTGCTGCGCAGAGACTACACGGTGACCGTGGGAAAACTTAAAAATCAGGAAATAGATTTTGTCGCTGAAAAGAACGGGCAGCCTCTGTACCTGCAGGTGTGCTATCTCCTTGCCGATGATACGACTGTCCAGCGGGAGTTCGGCGTGCTCGAATCAATTCACGACAACTTTCCCAAGTACGTGCTTTCCATGGACACGGTGAGTCGGAGCAGAAACGGGATTACGAACATGAACATTTCCGACTGGCTGCTGGGGAAATAAAACGACAGCATTAACAATCACTAGGAATTAACAATGGAGGAACAAATTCACCAGGCAATTTACTACGCAGGCAAGCGCCATGCAGGACAGGTGCGCAAGGGCACTTCGGTTCCGTACCTTGTTCATCCGATGGAAGGAACGCAAGCAGCACACGATTGATGCATTGGCAGATGATTCTTTTGAAGTGCAGGCAGTTTGCTGTGCCGACAAGCTTTCCAACATCATGAGCATCTATGCAGACGTTCAGTCTTCCGGCGAAAGAGTGTGGAACAGGTTCAATGCGCCTAAAGACAACTTGCACTGGTATTATCAATCGGTGTATGAACATCTCACGAAAATTGACGAAGCAAACTATCCGATGAAAAGGCAGCGGGGAGAATTCGTTAACAAGGTATCTTTAAGCGACTGATTGAACGATGCATCCGTGATTTGATACGGTCATAAGTTTCCGGGTCGTTATGCATAAAAAGTATTGTAGATTTTTTCTCCAGTTCTACTGCATACAGCAAGAAAGCTCAGTCATACAACTTCATTGACGTATTATCAAGTTTGAATACCGTCAGTATAAAATCTTACTTTGTCATCCTGGTGCCGGTAATCCCTCTGTGACAATATAGATGCCGCCTAAGAGGGAGGCATTTATATGAAATATTCAACAAGTACTGCCGCCGGAAAACCGGAGTGTGTATGCAGTGGCAAAGGAAGCAGGAATATCTGCAATCACAAGCAACAGCTGGCTGGCGAAGTTAGAAGATGGTAAACTCAGACTGGAACAGGACGAACAAAATCCCTCATCGATGAGAAACAGCTCAAAGATACAAAGCGGGAGCTCGACCGCAAGAACGATGCGCTTGCAGAGATGGCTGCAATCTACACGTTAAAGAACTGGCCGGGGGCAAAGTCTGCCATCACTGGGGAGGGCTGCGGTGGTTCTAAACGAAATAAAGGTAAAGGGTATTCTGACCAAGTCGAATCTGCCTGTTGCGGACTATTCGGTGAATCCCTATACAGGCTGCGCGCACGCATGCAAATACTGCTACGCCTCATTTATGAAGCGTTTTTCAAACCATCCGGAGCCCTGGGGCGAGTTTGTGGATGTGAAGGAGTGGCCTGAGATAAAGAACCCCGGGAAGTATGCGGGGAAGGAGCTTTTTATCGGCTCCGTGACGGATCCCTATCAGCCGCTCGAGGAGAAGTACAGGCGCACAAGAAAGCTGCTCGAGGAAATGAAGGGCTCGGGCTGCTCGGTGAGCATCGCCACCAAATCGGATCTGGTGCTCCGCGATCTTGAGCTGATAAAGAGCTTTCCGGACGCGAGGGTTTCGTGGAGCATCAATACGCTCGATGAGTCATTCAGGGCTGAGATGGATGCTGCCGCGGGTATAGAAAAGCGCATCGCGGCCATGAAGGCTTTCCATGAGGCGGGCGTGAGGACAACCTGTTTTATATCGCCGATTTTTCCGGGGATTACGGATCCGAAGGAGATTATTCTGAGGACAAGGGAATGCTGCAATCTTGTCTGGCTTGAAAACCTGAATCTGCGGGGCGCCTATAAGGGCGTCATTATGGACTGGATTCGGGAAAACAGGCCGGAACTCGCGGGGCTCTATCATACTATATATGAGAAAAATGACCGCGGGTACTGGATGGCGCTCGATGAGGAGATGCGGGCCTTTACAAAAGCCGAGGGGCTTCCCTATGTACGGAATGATGATTCAATAAAGCGTCCTTTTAAGGCGCCGCCTCTTGTGGTCAACTATTTTTTTCACGAGGAGATTATTCCCTCAGCGGCTAAAAAGCGGAGAGCCTAGCGGCTCTGGATGGCGCTGGCGCCTGGAACCGCATCTGTGGCCGGTTTATGGGGGCGTTTTAAGACGGTGCTGAAGCCCCGCGCGTGGGATGCGCCTGCGGTCTTTACAGGGGGCCGCGCAAGGTTATGGTGAGGTTCTGATTTGAGGTGCGGCCGCGCGGGGTGCGCGGGCCCGAAGAAGGCAGGAGGCGGGCCCGCGTGGGGCGGCAGGAGCGGCACAGGCCGCAGTGCGGGAAAAGGCTGCGCCGGGCATGCAGGGCCACAGCCCGGCGCGCTTGAAGAAAGGGGCAGAGGCGGGTATCCTTTCAGTCCACATGACTAAAGATCTGACTACAGGGAAGCCGCTCGGGCTTCTCGTAAAATTTTCGATTCCGCTTCTGCTCGGGAATATTTTCCAGCAGTTTTACAATATTGTCGACGCGGTGATTGTCGGCAAGTTTGTGGGACTCAATTCGCTGACGGCTGTTGGCGCGAGTGCGTCGGTAAATTTTCTGATCCTGGGCTTCTGCATTGGCAGCTGCTATGGTTTTACGGTGCCTATCGCCCAGCGTTTTGGCGCGAAGGACTATTCGACGATGCGGCGCTATATTGTCCAGGCCGAGTATCTTGCAGGCGCGCTGGCTGTGATTATTACCGTTGTTACGGCTGTGCTCTGCGGGGATATTCTGCACATGATTAAGACGCCAGCTGTAATCTACGATGAAGCATATATCTACCAGTTGGTGATATTTCTCGGCATTCCTTTTACAATTCTGTACAATCTGCTGGCAGCTGTTATCCGCGCTCTGGGCGATTCAAAAACGCCTTTTATTTTTCTGGCGGTGGCGACGGTTATCAATATCTTCGGCGATCTCTTCTGTGTTGTGGTGCTGAAGATGGGCGTGCTGGGGGCGGCGCTCGCTACTGTGGCCTCGCAGGCGCTGTCGGGTCTTTTCTGTCTTATCTATATGCGGAAAAAATACGGAATACTCCGTACTGAACCGGAAGAGCGCAGGCCGAATGCCCGGGAATGCAGAATGCTGCTTGCGATGGGAGTGCCGACAGGGCTGGTGTCTTCCATTACGGCTATTGGCTCCATTATGCTGCAGAGCGCGGTCAATGGGCTCAGCGTGGCAAGCGTCTCGGCTTACGCGGTGGCGCTCAAGCTCAAGCAGCTGTTTATCTGCCCCTATGACGCAATTGGCTCGGCTATGGGCACATTTGTCGGACAGAATCTGGGAGCTGGAAAAATAAAACGGATCCGGGAGGGCCTCCGCGTCAGTCTTATTATTGGAATTGTCTATTCGGCCTTTGCCTGTCTTGTTATGAATCTGTTTGTCGGGAATCTGGCTGGACTCTTTATGGATACCTCGCAGACGGAGGTACTCGCACAGGTAAAGCAGTTCCTTTCAATTACTTCATATTTTTACTGGATATTGGACTTTTTGTGTGTGTACCGGAGCAGTGTGCTGGGAATGGGGCACAGCGCGCTCGCGATGTACGCGGGGCTGCTCGAGATGCTCGCCCGGACGGCCATGAGTATCTTTGTTATTCCGGCTCTGGGGTTTATCGCGGTCTGCTATACTGATCAGACTGCCTGGTTCTCGGCGGCGGCATATCTGGTGGTTATTTTCTATGTGCTGCTTGGGAGAGAAGTGAAGAAGATGGCGGCAGCGGGCCGGGCGGCCTGAGGGGCGCGGGCCACTGCGGGCCACTGCTGGCCGATGCGGCAGCGGCCAGCGCGTGGTGCTAATCCGATTTCAGAATAGAAGCAGCTAAATCTTTAATTTCCTCGCTGGAGAGGCCGAGGGCCTTGCAGCCGGCGACGGCGCTGGCAAGGAGCTCTTTGGCTGCGCCGGTGCGCTTTCTATCTATTTCGTGATGCTCGAGCTGGCGGACATAGGTGCCGCGGCCCGCGGCGGTAGAGATAAAGCCTTCGCGCTCGAGCTGTTCCCAGGCCTGCTTTACAGGGATAACGCTGACCCTGAGGTCGAGGGCCACTGAGCGGATAGGGGGCAGGCGGGTGCCGGGCTCAATCTCGCCGCGCAGAATCTGGCCGCTTATCTGCTCATATATCTGTGTGTATATGGGCTTGTCGGAAGCGGCCGAGAGCACAATATCCATTACAGATCTACCTTTTCGAAGGCACGCACGGAGAGTCTGTAGGAGCCAAGAAGTATAAGGACCCAGACAAGGAGGCCTGCGCCGAGGAGGGGCAGCTGTGAGAGCTGTGCTGCGGGCGATGTGCCCTTGAGCCAGCGGCCGAGGGGCGTGCCCATCCAGATGGGCAGCTCGGCAAAGACAAAGCCTGTCCAGAAGGCGATGCTGCCATAGAGGAGAGGCCAGTAGGGCTTTTCAGGTTTTCTATAGCAGGGCGCGAGGAAAAAGAGATTGAAGAGCGAATCGACAATAAAGAGCAGTCCATAAAAGGCCACATTTGTGTCTATGCCGGCGGCGTTGCCCTGGGGCATGAGGCTGTTGGCAAGGATGCCAAAGGGAACGCAGATGATGGCCTCAACAAGCTCGAGCAGGGCGATGAGCAGAAAGCGGGCCTTGACCACATCGCTCTTCCGGACGGGAAGGCAGGCGGTATAGACCATATCCTTGTTGATGAGGCTGTTCGAGAAAATCAGGCAGATTGATATGCAGACATAGTAGAAGCCCACATAGCGCGGATAATTGGGTATGAGCATCATTATGGGGCCGAGGCACATGAATATAATGATATTCGGGCTCAGGTTGAGGCTGAGTTCCTTGCGCAGAAGATCTTTCATTCTAGTTCCTCCTTTCGATGTGGACCATGATGTCGTCGAGGCTGGGCTGCGAGGTTTCGAGGCCTGATGCGAGGGCTTTATCCTCAATATGGAGCATGCCCTCAAAGCCGAGCTCATGGCTGTGAAGGCCGATAAGTTTCTCCTTGAGGGCGGGGCTGAGCTGGTCCTTTTTGCCCGATACAAGCGCATAGCTCTGCTTAAAGCTGTCGCGGTCGGCCGATGCAAGGATTTTCCCCTCTTTGATATAGGTGATAAAATCGGCGCATTTTTCGAGGTCGGAAGTAATATGAGTTGAGAAGAGTATGCTGTGCTTTCCGTCTTCGATAAATTCCTGAAAAAGACAGATGAGGTCGTCGCGGGCGGCGGGGTCGAGGCCGCTTGTGGGCTCATCAAGCAGGAGGAGCCGCGCCCTGTGCGAGAGCGCAATGGCGAGGGAATATTTGACCTTCATGCCGGCCGAGAGTTCCTTTATCTTTTTGTTCTCGTCTATCTCGAAGCGTTCGAGTAGCGAGCGGTAGCGCTCCTCATCCCAGTCTCCGTAAAAGCGGCGCGTGACATCGGTGAGCTTCCTGACCTTTATCTGCGGGTAGAAGTCGACGCCGCCCGCGACAAAGCCGACTGTGCGCTTTATCCTGAGTTCGTCTGCGGCAAGATCGAAGCCGTTGATTCTGACTGAGCCGCTGTCCGGATGGACAAGGTTGAGCATGGTTTTGAGCGTCGTAGTCTTGCCTGCGCCGTTCCGGCCTATAAAGCCCATGATGTAGCCTTCTTCGAGGCTGATGTTTACGCCGCTCAGCTTAAAGGACGGATAGCTCTTGGCAAGGTCTGTGACTTCAATAAGCTTCATTGCACTGGCCCCCTGGTCATTGTGTATATTGTATATGCACAATATGGCAATAAGGGCAGCTCTCTGTCAAGGGGAAAAGAAGGAGTATGCGGCGGCGGCGGAATGCCGCTTCCGGCCCGCGCGGTTCCTCTGCCTCAGGCGTGGCCGTCGCGGCCGCTGATGCGCGGGAAGTGCCACCTGAGATGGAGCCTCAGTGTCCGCGGGGCTCTGGCGCCGTTTTCGACATTCATCCAGTGTCCAAAAAGGTAGTAGCCCCAGAAGAGCAGGCTCGTCGCAGTCCAGGTCAGCGGGTAGGCGGCCATTATGCCCGAGATAGTGTGATGGGCCGGGAAATAGCAGAGTATCCAGACAACGCGGAGCACGCAGATGCCGAAGACGGTAAAGAGGGTCGGAATAAGGCTCTGGCCGCAGCCGCGCATCGTGCCCGAAAGAATCTCGATTGAAATCCAGGTGAGGAAATAAGGGGCGATGCAGTAGACAATCTGTACGCCGATATCGAGGACCTTTTCGTCGGTGGTAAAAATTGAGAGGAAGGTGCGGCCCCAGAGCATGAAGGCCGCGGAGATGATAACGGCGGTGATCGCGCTCATGCCAAGGCAGACCTTCATGCTCTTTCTGACGCGCCCGTAATTGTGAGCACCGTAATTCTGGCCGCTGAAGACGGTGACTGCGACGCCAAAGCTGTTGATGCACATCCAGAAAAATGAATCGACCTTGCTGTAGGCCGCGTTGGCAGCAACAGTATCGGTGCCGAGCACATTTATCGCTTTCTGTATGATGATGTTCGAGATGGAATACATCATGCCCTGGATGCCCGCGGGAATGCCGAGGTAGAGCATCATGCGGAAAATATTCCGGTCTATGCCGCGCTCATGGAAGGAGAAGTCGGTGGTCTTTTTCAGCAGGATGAGAGTGAGGACAGCGCTGAAAACCTGGCAGGCGACGGTCGCCCAGGCGGCTCCTGCGACGCCCCAGCGGAAGACGGCGACAAAGAGTATATCGAGGCCGATGTTGACGACGCAGCCGGCGATCAGAATATAGAGAGGGCGCTTTGAGTCGCCCATTGAACGCAGTGTGGAGGCGCCGACGTTGTAGAGGAACATCGGAATTGTGCCTGTAAAATACACTGCAAGATAGGTGACGGACATGTCGAGAATCTCGGCGGGCGTATCGATGAGGGTCATGACCCATCTGCTGGTGAGAAGGCCGACCGCCATGACAAGAGCGCCGCCCCAGACGCTCATATTGATGGCAGTCTGAATCGCGCGGTGGGTATTCTCTCTGTCTTTTGCGCCGAAGTACTGGCTTATTACCACCGATGCGCCGTTTGCGATGCCGACAAAGAGGCCGACGAGAAGGTTGATAAATGTGGCCGTACCGCCGCCGACAGCGCCCAGCGCCTCCTTGCCGACAAAACGGCCGACGATTATCGCGTCGGTTATGTTGTACATCTGCTGGAAGAATGATCCGAAGAGAATCGGGAAGAAAAAGCTGAGAATTCCCTTCGCGATGGGGCCCTCGGTAATAGGATCCGCGGGCTTCAGCGTCTCTGTTTTTGAATCACTCATAGGGGCGAATATACCACTTCTGAAATTTTGCTTCAGCCCTTGCATGCCGGCTTTCTGTCCCTAGACTTTAAGGAAGCGAGGGAGGCATTGGCCAATGGATATTCAGTATCTTCTGGCGCTGCAGTCATTCAGGGACAGCACGGGCGGGCTTTTTAACAGCTTTTTTCTGTTTATTACTCAGTTTGGCGAGATCCTTATTCCCGTAACAATCGCAATGATCTTCTATTACGCGGTAGACAAGAAACTGGGCTCGAGGATGCTGCTGGGCGATGCCTTTGCCATCTTTGTGAATGGCGTTATCAAACTGACTGCCTGCGTATACCGGCCCTGGGTCAGGGATGCGCGCATTGTGCCGCCTGGCGACTCGAAGGCACACGCGACGGGCTATTCCTTTCCAAGCGGCCACGCGATGATGGCGACTGGTGTCTATGGCACCGCGGCGGTCCATTACCGGAAGCAGAAAGGACTCTGTGCGGCCTTCCTTGTGCTGCTTGTGCTGGTATTCTTTTCCCGCAACTACCTCGGTGTGCATACTCCCCAGGATGTGCTCGTGGGCTTTGCCGTGGCGGCTCTGGCCGTCTACCTGCTCAATCTGGCTCTGGACTGGGCGGAAAAGAAGGAAAAGCGCGATCTGATTGTGCTGGGCAGCGCTGTTCTGCTGGCCACCCTGGCTGCAATCTTCTTTACAGAGAAGTCCTATCCGATGGAGCTCGGCTCCGATGGAAAGCTGCTGGTCGATCCGGCGGCCATGGTGCCCGACGCCTTCTATGCAGCCGGTCTGCTCTGCGCTGTTATAGGCGGCTGGGTTATTGAGCGCCGCTTTATCCAGTTCTCTATGGATGTGAGCGTGGAGCGGAAGATTCTGCGCTGTCTGAGCGGGGCTCTCGTGTTTTATGCACTGAACAACATTCTCTTCCCCTTCCTGATCCGCATAATTGGCGCGAGGGCGGGCTGCTTCTTCGGCGCTTTTATAGGCTGGTTCTATGTGGTAGCTGTCCATCCGGCCATTTTCAAGAAGTGTGAGGCGCGCGCGGAGTAAGGAGCGGCTGGCGCGGCCGAACTGGACCGCGCCAGCAGATCTCTATTTTCTTCTTATAATAATTGATATGAAATTGAGGTAGCGGCAGGCACCTGCCTCGACGGCCTTCCGGTCGCCGCGGGCGTAATCATTGTCGCATTCAATCCAGTCATGCCAGACTTCCTCATTGCCCTCCATCTCGGTGATTGAGAGAAGCTCAAAGTCCGGAGCTGGGCCTGCTGATGCAGAGTCTGACCATGGAGCCTGAGTCTCGGCCGGGATGCTGCCGGGGCTGTCCGCCTGCCTCGAAGCCTCGATTATATTCCGCCAGTATGGCAGATCGTGAATATAGTCGAGCTGTTCAGGCGTCCAGGAGACAAGAAGCTCGGGCGGCAGCCTGTCGTGGCAGTCCTTTTTCATGCCGGGAACTGCGATGCAGATGAGGCCGCCATGTTTTACCAGAGGCAGAAGATGCCCGCAGAGATAGGCTGGATCGCGTCCGAAGTAATTGTACGCATCTGTACAGACAACGGCGTCGAAGAATTCCTCCGCGTAGGGCAGTGCAGTGGCGTCGGCATGGATGGGAATGATGGAACGCGAATTGAGGCCCATCTTGATAAAAAATCTCATGTTTTCGCCGGGGCTGCTCCAGAGATCGGTTGCGAATACACGGAATCCATATTCCTTTGCGAGAAATACAGAAGTGATGCCCTGTCCGCATCCGAGATCCATAATGGTCGAAGCGGGGGGAAGGCTGATGTCTTTTAAAAGCTCCTCATCGAGCTTGAGTGGATTGGGCCCCATGATCTTTGCGCGGATCAGCTCGGGGCTGTATTTTCTGCTTCTGCAGTAGTCCATATACATCTCTCCTGTGAAAGTAATATTTGTGAGAAAATGGAACTGTTGAGGTGTGGAAGACGGACCGGTTAGACCGCGCCGCCCGGGCTGCAAAACAATAAGGCAGCCCTGCAACTGTCTGTGTTTTGAGTCGCGGCGCTTCGGCCGTCTTCCTTAAAGGACAATATCCGTATAGCAGATAATAAACATGTAAAAGCAGGCTAGCCTAAAAAGCAGCAGCTGTCAACACGCATCTTCCCGGGCGGGCCCGGCAAAATCCCTTGTGATGTTTTTAAGCCAGGTGCCGCTGCGGTAGTGGTGGACGACAAAGGGCATCTTCTCAAACTCATCCAGATAGAGAACGAGGTAGACCATAGTGGGCGGGAGCTTGAATACAAAGGCCGCGAGGAGGCCGAGGGGCAGGGAGACGCACCACATGATTACAGCGTCGAGAATAAAGCCGAAGCGGGCGTCGCCGCCGGCGCGGAAGATGCCGCAGATGAGCACAGTGTTGATAGCGGCGCCGACAACCGATGCACTGTTTATCCAGAGAAGGCTGTCGACATCGGCGAGGGCTCCGGGGCCGAGCTGGCCGATTTTATAGACAAGGGGTTTGAGGGCGAGGATGATGAGGCCTGCCGCAACGCCCGCGGCTGTGGTGCTCTTCCAGAGGCGGGAGGCGTCGCGCTTTGCGTGTTCGAGGCTGCCTGAGCCCATCTCCTTGCCAAGAAGTATGGCGCCGCCATAGGCCATGCCGAAGCAGAGTACCGATGCGAGATTGCGCGCGACGCTGACCACGGAGTTGGCGGCGACAATATCCTCGCCCTTGTGGCCCAGAATGATGGAATAAGCCGCGAAGGCTGCGCCCCAGACAAACTCATTGCCAAGGGCCGGCAGGGAATAATGGAAGAAATCGGCGCGCAGTACGGGATTTTTACGCAGCACAATAGAGGGCACAATCCGTATTTCCTTTACCCGCGCCGCGACGAGGATGCAGATTAAGAGCTCGACTGCACGGGCAATGCTGGTCGCAAGGGCGACGCCGCGTATGCCCATGCGGGGAATAAAGCCAAAGCCGAAGATAAAAGCCGCATTGAGCAGCACATTGAGGCCGAGGGCCACAAAGGTAATTGCGGTGACAGGCCTGACCCGCTCAATGCTCTTGAGCACCGCCTCGTAGACCTGGGAGAGCGACATAAAAAAGTATGAGGGCCCGACAAAGCGCAGATACTGGGCCCCCGTGGCGATAAGGGCTTCGTCATTGGTAAAGATGCGCATGAGGCTGCGCGGAAAAATCAGGGCCGCGAGGGCGAAGAGAAAACCCATGGCGGCGGAGATTTTAAAGGCAATGCCCGCGAGAGTCTCGATGGACTGGCTGTCTTTTTTGCCCCAGTACTGCGAGGTGAGCATGATGAGGCCCGAGGAGATGCCGGTAAAGAAGAGCAGCAGCACGAACTGGATCTGGCCCGCGAGAGAAGCGGCCGCGAGGGCGGTCTGGCCCACATAGCCGAGCATGATAACGTCGGCGGAGCTGACCGCCGCGCTGATGAGGTTTTGAAAGGCAATGGGCCCCACGATAAAGGCGAGGGAGCGGTAAAACTGGCCCCGCTCGCCAGACCCCGCTGAGGCCGCCGGAGCGTGCGATGGGCCAGACGCGCCGGCCATGTGTGTATCGGCGCTGCGCTTGGGGGGCGTCACGATATGCTCGTGACCTGTGGCTCTTTGTCCATGTTGCGGTACACCGTGAGCATCATCGTGATAAAGCAGGCGAGGCCGCCCACCACATTGGATATCGGTTCGGCCATAAAGACGCCCATGGCGCCGTAGCCATTGATCATTGGCAGAATGACGCTTAAAGGCGCGACGAGAATTACCTTGCGGAAGACCGAGAAGAAGACGGCCTCTTTCTTTTTATTGAGCGAGCGGAAGACCATCTGGCCGTTGTGCTGGAAGGACTGGAAGATAAAGGCGAAGAAGTAAGTGTGGAGAGCCGGGATGGCTGTCTGCATCAGCGTCTCGTCGGAGCTGAATATGCGGATAAAGAAGGCGGGGAAGAGGATGACGAGGAGCCAGATTATAAGGGCGTAGCCGCCGGCCCAGCCGACGAGTATCCAGATGGCGCGCTTTATCTTGTCAAACCTTTTCGCGCCGTAGTTGTAGCTCAGGATGGGCGAAGCTCCGTCAGTGATGGCCGAGACAGGCACCTCGGTGAGCTGGCGGACAGAGGACACAATGGTATAGATCGAGATGTAGAGGTCACCGCCATATTGGCTCAGGGTTCTGTTGCAGACTACAGCGACCAGGCTGTTGGTGACCTGAAAGACAAAGCTTGCGGTGCCGAGGCCGGCGATATCGCCGATGGTCTTCTTCTCCAGCTTGCGGAAAAAGCCGAAGTCCAGCTTGAGGCCGGCCTTCGGACCGCGCAGAAAGCTGATAACGTAGATTGCCGAGAGACACTGCGAAATGACTGTCGCGATAGCCGCGCCGCTCACCCCCATGCCGAAGACAAAGATAAAGAGCGGATCGAGGACAATGTTGGCCGCCGCGCCGATAAAGATGGTGAGCATGCCGGTGCCGGGGAAACCCTGGGCATTGATATAGGGATTGAGGCCCGTCGCGATCATCGAAGGTATGCTGCCGAGCAGATAGATCTGAAGATAGGGCAGGGCATAGCGTATTGTCGTATCCGAGGCGCCGAGGGCAAAGAGCAGGGGTCTGCCGAGGGCAAGGCCGAACAGCATCAGCGCGAGCCCCGTGAGGACGAGCATGCAGAAAGATGTATTCATAATGCGCCCGGCCTTGTCCCGGTCCTTGGCCCCGAGGGCCATCGAGCAGAGAGGAGCGCCGCCTATGCCAAAGAGATTGGTAAAGCCGAGGATGATCATGATGATCGGGAAGCAGAGACCGACGCCGCCAAGAGCGAGGGTGCCCTCGCCCGGAATTCGGGCGATATAGATGCGGTCGACGATGTTATAGAGAAGGCTCAGTATCTGAGCGACGAGCATGGGCAGGGCTGTTTGCGCAATATTCTGTCCCAGCGTGCCGTTTTCAAAATCTACCTGTTTCATTTCTGTACCATCCGGTCTTTGGATGGCCATTATTGTAGCGGCAAATCCGGATATTGGATACAGAAATTGATGGCGGCAGCCCTGGACGGCCGGCTTTTGACGCTGCCGCGCCGCTGTGCTGCCGCCCTCCGGGGCGGCGCCCCGGTTTTAGCCCGCTCTGGCCTGAAGCGGAAGCCTGGCCCGGGCCTCCTTTTCTCCGCTTTTCCACTCCATTATTCTGTCGAGCTGCTCTTCGACCGCGGGGTACTTTTTTACCCGGGGCTGGTCGATCTCCCTGCCGCGGATGACAACCATGGAGGGCGAAGCAAGGGCGCGGAGATTTTCGAGGGGGTTCGAGTCGACAACCATAAAGTCCGCGCTCTTGCCGGTCTCGATAGATCCCGTCTCCTTATCGATGCCGACGAGCTGGGCATTGCGGAGTGTCGCTGTATAGAGCGCAAAGGCAGGTGTAACGCCCGCATAGTGGACGAAGAAGGCGAGCTCGCGCCACATGTTGTAATGCGTCACAAAGGGACAGGCGGTGTCGGTGCCGAGACCGACAGGGATGCCGTTGGCGAGGCAGGTCTTCGCGGCGTCGATGATGCCGTCCATGACAATCTGGCCGTTGTAGGTCGCGAGCTCGCTGTAATGCGTGAGTGAGGGGGGCAGGGCAGCGAGGGGCACGGCAGGCGAGATAGTACAGATGTCTACTGCCTTGCGCTCCTTGAAAAGCCGCACGAGCTCAGGATTCATTTTGGCGCCATGTTCGATCGAGTCGACACCGTTTTCGAGAGCGACTTTTACGCCCTCGGGGCTCTCGACATGGGCGGCGACCATAAAGCCCAGCCTGTGGGCCTCGTCGCAGGCAGCCTTTACGATCTCGGGCTTCATGCGGAGAACGCCGGGCTCGCCTCGGACTGTTGCGTCGAGTACGCCGCCCGTGATCATCAGCTTGATGAGGTCGGGCCTGTGCTCGGCGATTCTGCGCACAAAGCCGCGGGCCTCCTCGGGGCTGGTCGCCTCATAGGCGAGGACGCCCGCCATGTGGCCGTGGGGCACGGAGACCGCGAGATCGGCGACCAGCATGCGGGGGCCGAGCATCCTGCCTGCATTGATTTTATTGCGGATATCGGAGTCGATGTGCTCAAGCCCGCCGACAGTCCTGATTGTTGTCGTGCCCGACATCAGCTCCATCCTGGCGAAGTTTTCACACTGCTTTTTCATAACGGCGCGGGTAAGCGGGTTGCCGATGAGCTTCCGCACTTTGGCCGGCGTTATGCCCGAGGATTTCGGTATGCCTGAGCCAGGCAGGTGCACGTGAAGATTGATAAGCCCGGGGAGGAGATAGCGCCCCCCGAGGTCGACCGTCTTTGCGTCAGGCGGGATGTTCCCGCCCAGCGCCGAAATGCGCCCGTCTTCAACAAGGACCGCTGCTCCGTTCTGGACCTTCATCTGTCCGCTGCCGTCGAGCAGCCGCGCGTTGATATAGGCCGTTTTCATATTTGTGCCTCCAGCAGATGTTTACAGAAATGCGTTTCTGCGTGTAATAACACCATCCTACTGGAGACTGACACAAATTACTATAGACAGAAACCCCAAAAAAGGGGATCGGCGGAGAAAAAAGCAGAGCTGGATGGAGGTGAAGGGAAGTGAGTGGAGGGACAGGTCTGGCCGGCCCGTGTTCCGGGAAACGGGGCCGGCCTGAAGCCGGATGGCTCAGCTGTCCTGAATAACCCGATAGGTGCTGGGAGACTGAACGGTCATCTCGCGCATCGCGAAGCCGTCGATTATCAGGTCGAGGCCGCCAGCGCAGAGATAGAAGGCGAGCACGTAGTTGATGACAAAGCCCGAATAGAGCGGGGCGAGGAAGAGCGCGATGGAAGCGGCTATATTGATAAAGCCGCCCGCGATGATCCAGCCGTAGTTGCCCATAGTAAAGAAGCCGAGTCTGTGCCCGAGTTCAACCTCCTCAATTCCGAATACCATGAGGACAAGGGCGAACATAAAGGCGTAGGCGGTGACGGAGATGGAGATCGGCGAGCTGATGAGCAGAATTCCGATAATCGCATCGAGAACGCCGTCGGCCAGAAGGCCCGCGCTGCGGAAGGGAATCGGGAAGCGGAAGTAGAAAACCACTTTGACAGCGCCCAGCGCGATGATAACCGCCGAGGCGATAATCTCGAGCACTGTCATCGATTCAGTTTTGAAAATTAGGCAGAGGACACCGAGCGCGGCCATGACAAAACCGGCAATAAAGCTCGCAACTCTGACGGATTTGAGTTTCCTGTTCCAGATATCGGCCAGATCCTGCATGAAATTCGATTCGGGATTAAACCTGATCATACTGTCTCCTTTGGGCCATCTCGATGGCATACGCGACGTGACACCTAGAGAATCTAGCAAATGCGCCTGTGGAAATCAAGGATTTAGACAGATGTGTCAGAAAAAAATAAAAGCCTTCCCTTGCTCCGGACAGGCTGGCGGCCCGCCCGGAGCAAGGGCATTTATGCTTTTTTCTCAGCTCCGGTCTTCTGGGCGGGGGCCGGGTTCTTCGCTATCTCGGCGATGCTGGTGACGATACCGGCGAGTCCCTGTATGTCGCTCGGGATGATAATCTTGGTGGCCTGGCCGTCTGCGGCCTTTTCGAAGGCCTCGAGACTGCGGAGCCTGATGAGGGATTCATCGGCCTGCACATTCTTGATCATCTGAAGGCCTTCGGCTGTAGCTTTCTGCACGGAGAGAATAGCCTGAGCTTCGCCCTCGGCCTTTTGGATGGCCGCTTCCTTCTGGGCTTCGGCCTCGAGGATGAGAGACTGTTTCTTGCCCTCTGCCACAAGGATGGCCGACTGCTTTTCGCCCTCGGCGCGCAGAATAGCCTCGCGGCGCTCGCGCTCGGCGCGCATCTGTTTTTCCATGGCCTCTTTGATGGCCTCGGGCGGCATGATGTTCTTGACTTCGACGCGCGTGACCTTGATGCCCCAGGGGTCGGTGGCTTCGTCGAGGATGCTTCTCATCTTTGTATTGATAACATCGCGGCTGGTGAGTGTCTCGTCGAGCTCGAGGTCGCCGATGATGTTGCGGAGCGTTGTCGCGGAGAGATTCTCGAGTGCGGCGATGGGCTTTTCGACGCCGTAGGTATAGAGCTTGGGGTCGGTGATCTGAAAGTAGATGACTGTGTCGATCATCATCGTGACATTGTCTTTGGTGATAACCGGCTGGGGGTCGAAGTCGAGGATCTTCTCCTTGAGGCTCATGCGGTTGGCAATGCGGTCGATAAAGGGCACCTTAACATGGATGCCTACTTCCCAGGTTGTGGAATAGGCGCCAAGGCGCTCGATGATGGCAGCCTGTGACTGCGGGATGATGCGGATGTTTGTGATAAACAGGAGCATCACAATAACGATAATCGCAATGATGACGTAGAGCATGGACCCTCCCTTATTTGGATTCAGCGCTGGTTTTTGATGCGGGCAGTACGCTGAGCGTATTGCCGTGAATGGACCTGACTGTGCAGACTGCACCCTCGGGGACAGCCTCGTGGTTCTGGCTGACCGCGGACCAGATCTTGCCCTCGCATTTGACCTCGCCCTTTTCGAATTCAGTTATGGCCTTGATGACAAGGACTTCCTGTCCGATCAGCGCATTGACGTTGGTGCGTGTCTCCTTGCGGGATTTGATCCGCTGCATGACGAGGGGTCTCGTAAGAATAAGGAGCAGGCAGGAGAGGACGGCGAAGATCAGCAGCTGCCAGCTGAAGGCGAGCGGCGTCATCGCAATAAATACGCAGACAAGGGCGCCACAGGCAAACCAGATGGTGGTGAGCGAGAAGGTCGATGCCTCAATGACAATGCAGACAACCATGACGCCTACCCAGAACCAGGGCAGATTGTTCATAATCCAGCTACTCATAGGGCGAGTATATCATAGCTGTTATATGAATGGAATGACGGGCAGGCGCAGACACCGCAGTCCGGCGCAATGGGACAGACGCGGACGGCGCCATAGATACAGAGTGCGGCGCTGGCGTCTGGCTGTTGTCCTCCAGCCTGCCTGTGCTATGCTTTTGGGGCCATCATGCTGATAAACAGCGGCCAGCGGACCGATATACCCGCCTTCTACAGCGCCTGGTTTCTGAATCGCCTCGCTGCCGCTTCGGTGCTGGTGCGGAATCCTTTTTACCGCGGGCAGCTGACGCGCTACCGTCTGGACCCCTCGGTGGTGGACTGTCTCCTCTTCTGCAGCAAGAACCCCGGGCCGCTGCTGGATGCCATAGGGGCCGCGCCTGCACCCCGGATCCAGGAGGCTGCTGGCTGTCCGGGGCCCGCGCCTGCGGCCGCCGCGCTGGACCTGAATCCGGCCGGCCACGGCTTGGACGCTGCCGCAGCGGGTCCGGCAGAGACGGAAGCGGCGGCCCTGCTTGCGCGCTTCAGACAGTACTGGTTTGTTACAATTACACCCTATTCGGCCGATATCGAACCCTATGTGCCCCCTGTGTCCGAGGCAGCAGCCCAGCTTAAGAGACTGTCGGCCTATCTCGAAAGTCTGCACCGCGCAGATCCCTGTGAGCATGCCCCTGGGGCCGATGCTGTCTGCTGGCGCTACGATCCTGTCGTAATAACCGAAACCTATACGCTCGATTTTCATGCAGAGGCCTTCAGGCACATGGCGGCAGAGCTCGCCGGCTGGACGCATGAATGTGTTATCAGTTTTATCGATCTCTACGCGAAGACAAGACGGAATTTCCCGGAGGGGCGGGTTCTCAGGGAAGATGAGATGAGGACGCTGGCGGCTGCCTTTGGAAAGGCGGGCCGCGAAAATGGCATAGCTGTGCGGACCTGTGCCGAGACAGCCGACCTCTCGGAATACGGCATAGGCCGCAGCGGCTGCGTATCGCGGGAAGTGCTGGAGCGCGTACTGATGGCGGAGGGAACCGTTCCGCGGGGAGGGCAGCCGGGCGCTGCCCTCCGGGGCGAAGGCAGCGCAGGTACGGACGCTGCGGACCTCTGCACAGCGGGCGATGCCCGCTGCCGCGGAAGAAGGCTTAAGATCCCCGCAGGACGGCCCATGAGACCCGCCTGCGGCTGCGTTCCGAGCCATGATATCGGCGACTACAACAGCTGCCTTCATGGCTGCCGCTACTGTTATGCAAACTATGACCGGGCGGCTGTCCTGCGCAATGTGGCTCTGCACGACGACAGCTCGCCCCTTTTAATCGGCTGGCCCGCGGAGGGCGAGAGCATCCACGACGCGGCGCAGAAGAGCTGGATAGCCGGCAGCGTGGAGCAGCCCCCGCTGCTTTTTTAAGGGCCGCGGCTTGGCCGGGGCAGGCAGCAGCGGCGGCCGCCGCTGCGCTTATGTCCGCCGCGCGGCTGGCCGCATCTGTCTAGAATCTTCTGAGCGAAATCGCATCGGCCGGGCACATCTCGTGGCAGCAGAAACAGTGCAGGCATTTTTTGCGGTCGCTGATAGCCACATGCTTCTGCGCAGAAGCCGCCGACTGGGGCGATGAGCCGCCCGCGGTTCCGGCGCCGGAAGCTGCCGCGGAACTTCCTCTTCCATCCTCGACAAAGGAGAGAATATGGGCCGGGCAGACCTCGATGCATCTGCCGCAGCGTATGCATTTTTTAGGATTGAAATGTGGATTGCGGGAGAAAATAAAGCGCGCCACGCCGTCCACACCGGGCGGCAGCATCTTGCCGAGGCAGGACACGGATTCCTTTACAATTCTGAATGTGGTCGAGCGGACTTCGTCCGGGGAGGCGCCAGCCGTCTGTATCTGCGCGGGCGAATCGAGCCAGAAGCCGCGGCTCAGTGCGTCGGCCAGATTCGGTACGCGGCGCGGATCGTAGCCGACAAGGGAGGCGCAGGTCCAGTCGAGGGCGAGCAGGTTGTCGGAGGCCGCGAGGAAGCCGAGCTGAATCGGATCGCCGCTTCCAGGGCCGCCGGGCCCGTCCATGCCGATAATGGCGTCCATAATCGCGTAGTCCGCTGCGGCCGCGAGATTGAGGTCCGTGAGGAAGATGCCAAAGTCCCTGTTGTTCGGGAAGCGGTAATGTGTCTGTGCTTTTTTTAATCCCACCATAAGGCCGAAGAGATTTTTCATGCAGCCCGTGTAGGACATAAGCTGATGGCTTTTGAGCTTGGACAGCGAGACGACCACGTCAGCCTCGGCGAAGGCGGAGGCAAACTCAAAGTTCTTTACAAGCCGCCCGTTGGGGCAGGGCACATCGACCTGGCCTGAAAAATCCATCCACTCGCCGCCATTCTGAACAGTGGCATCGTAGATGCCGCTTACGCGTGCGGCGGCTCCCGAATTGCCCGAGCCGGGCGATTCGCCGACAATAACCCGCTTTGCCCCGCGGCTGAGAAAAGCCTTTACAGCTGCTCCCACAACAACGGGATGGGTGCAGACAGCGGTCTCGGGCTTTCTGGCCGAGAGGATGTTGGGCTTGAGCAGGACCGTTTTGCCCCTTACATCGGGCGGCGGGACAAGCTCCATCAGTTTCTGAATGGCCGCGGAAACAGCTCCGGGCTCATATTCAGCGCATTTTTCAAGGGCGACAGTCTTATTCATGCGGACGAAGATACAGCAAAGCCCGAAAAACTCAAAGGGCCGCACGCGTGGGTTTGATTTCTTCGGCCTGAAGGGCTACTGTTGGGTATGTACATACTTTCTATATGCAAGGGAGGCTGTATGAGCAGAAAAAAAATCGCGCTTGTTGTGCTGCTGGCTCTTGTCGGCGGAATGGCTGTACCGCTCTTTGCCCAGGAAGAGGAAGCCGCTGCAAGCTTCCCCAAGAACGAGATCTATGCAGGATATGGCACGCCTTCGTACCTTTCGGTGATCATGCTTTTTGTGGGCGCACTGACTTCGATAAGCGATAATACTGTAACGGCCAATATTATCGGTCCCGCCCAGTTTGGTTATAATTATTATTTTAACGATCACTGGTCCCTGGGCCTTTTCTCAACCCTCGAGTATCAGACCTATGATTCTGCATCCTCGGCCAACTATACACACTTCCTCGTGGGAAGCGCTCAGCTCAGACCCGATTTCCAGTGGGGTTGGGAGAGAGTGAAGATCTACCATGGCCTGAGCGTCGGCGCCGCCTGCGTCTATTCAGAGCAGAACAGCTCCTCCGGAAAAACAGGCAGCGTCAGCTGGATACCCATATTCGACCTCATTCCCCTCGGCGTCAAAGTGAAAGTATTCGGCGGCCTCAATCTCTACGCCGAGTGCGGCTTTGGAAGCACCGGCTATGTCAACGGCGGAGTGAGCTTCAGATACTAGCGCATCCAGCCCGGACAGCTTGAACCGGCAGTGCAGACGCGCTCCTTCGGAGAGGGGCGCGTTTTTATTTTAAATTGAGATGCCCTCCGGGGCTGGACGACCCTCAGCTGAGAGAGCGGATGGTGCCTTCTTCCGGGAGCGGGCCCAAGCACAGCATTTCCCTTCGGTGCTGCTCTCGCTTTTCGGCGGCGGCCATCCTATACTTATTCTTCAAGGGGGAAGAGAATGAAAAAACTCGTCAAATTCGCCTATGCCTATGCTTTCGCAGCCCTGATATGCGGAGTCTTCTACCGCGAGTTCACCAAGGCTCTGGCCTTTGATGGACGCACGGCGCTCGCTTTTATGCATCCGCATCTCCTCGGCCTCGGCACTCTGTTCTTTCTTGTCCTCGCATTGTTCAGCATTAAAACTGATCTGTCAGAACAGAAGGGTTTCTCCGTCTACCTTGTGGTCTACAGCGCGGGCCTCTGCTTTACCGTGCTGATGCTCGGCGTGCGTGGTGTTCTCCAGGTTCTGCAGGCAGCCGGCAGGCTGAGCCTGAGCGCAGGGCTCAACTCGATGGTCTCCGGTCTGGCCGGGCTGGGGCACATCGCGCTTGGCACAGGTCTTATTCTTATTCTGAGCTGCCTGAGCCGCTCGGCGGTTCAGAAGGCCTGAGCAGGGGAGGGGGCATGGACCGCCCTGGCGGCGGTTCATGGCTCTACTGCTGCCTGCCCTGATTCCGCGGGCGGACAGAGGGCCCGCCGCCCTGCCGTCTCCTGCGGATCAGCCCCGAAAAAATATTTTATAATTTGATTGCGGGCTGAAATATTATGCCGTATACTGTCCCTGTCGGAGGCCATATCGATGGCGCCTAAGAAGGATGGGCTTCATTTCAGACTGGAATATGCTTCAAAGCGCGAACACAGCGTTATCGGCCTGATGTCGGGCACGTCGCTCGATGGAGTGGACGCTGTCCTCACCCGCATCCGGACCTCCGCATCGGGCGAGGTAGAGAGCGTTCAGCTTGAAGGACATGAATACATCCCCTATTCAGATAAAATGCGCTCGATTGTCGGTGCTCTCTGCTCGCCCGCTACCGCGAAGATAGACGATCTCACTTATATTCACTTTGGACTCTCCGAATGGTACGCCGCCGCTGTGCATGGGCTGCTCGAAAAGACCGGCCGCAGTGCAGGCGAGATAGACCTGATCGCGATGCACGGGCAGACTGTCTGGCATGCGCCCAAGCCCAGGGATTTTCCCGGCCCCGGCGGCGAGCCCCTCCAGGTAAAGGGCACGCTGCAGCTGGGCTCTCCGGCTGTGCTCCACGAGCGGACAGGCATCCCTGTAGCCGCCGATTTCCGCAGCGCTGATATGGCCGCGGGCGGGGAGGGCGCACCCCTTGCACCCTGCATCGACGGAATTCTCTTCGGTTCGAAGACCGAGGGGCGCGCCGTGCAGAATATCGGCGGCATCGGCAATGTGACAGTGCTGCCGCCCGGCTGCCCCGCCGACCGCATCTTTGCCTTCGACACGGGACCTGGCAACATGCTTATAGATGCAGTTGTCGCCGCCGGCACCGATGGCGCAAAGCACTATGATCCGGACGGCCAGTATGGGGCCAGAGGCCATGCCGACCTGACCATGGTCAAAGCGCTGATGTCCGAAGAATATTTTTCGCGGAAGCCGCCCAAGAGCACGGGCCGCGAAGTCTATGGAGAGGCCTTTGCCGCTTCCTTCCTTAAAAACTGCAAAGCGCGCGGACTCTCCTTCGAAGACGAAGTCGCGACTGCGACTGCCTTTACCGCTGAATCCATCGCTGCCGCCTACCGCGATTTTGTCATTCCGCAGACCCCGCTTGGAACCGCTGTAATGTCGGGCGGCGGCGCCCTCAACCTGACACTGATGAAAATGCTCGCCGAGCGGATGCCCGGGATCAAGGTTGTCTCGTCGGCGGAACTCGGCGTTCCTGTCGACGCCCGCGAGGCGATGGCCTTTGCGGTGCTCGGCCATGAGTCCCTGATGGACAGGCCGGACAACCTCCCCGCTGTTACCGGCGCCCGGCGGCCCGTGGTCCTGGGCACAATCACTCTATAACAGCTGGTATAAATACAAGTGCAGCTATATGGGAACAGAGGAGGATATATGAAGAAGTCTTGGGTAGTCGCCGCCATTGCTGCGGTGCTGTGCGTCGTCTCCGCTGCGGGAGCCTTTGCGGCACCCGCAGCCAAGACGCTCACCATAGGCGTTGACCAGGAGGCCGTCGGTATCGATCCGCATATTGTTACCGCCTTCTCCTCGATGCGCCGCGTCGACCTTATGTACAACAGGCTTGTCCGCCTCGACGAACATCTCGCCGTTGTGCCCGATCTTGCCCAGTCCTGGGATATCCCGGACAACCTCACCTATGTCTTCCATCTCCGGAAGGGAGTCAAATTCCACAACGGCCGCGAGCTTACCGCCGAGGACGTTCAGTATTCGCTGAACCGCATCCTTGACCCCAAGACCGCTTCGCCCGGAAGATCCTATGTCTCTCTTATTACCAGCATCGATGTGGTGGACAAATACACGGTAAAACTCCATCTCTCTGCGCCGCTCGCTTCCCTGCTCGATGGACTCACCTCCGACAACTGCTCCATCGTTGCGAAGGAAGTTGTGGAAGCCAATGGCAACCTGCAGAAGGTCGATGGCGGCACCGGCCCCTTTATGCTCAAGGAATGGGTCGCCGACAACTCGATGACCCTTGTTAAAAACCCCAATTATTTTGAGAAGGGCGTGCCCTATCTCGACAAAGTGATCTTCAGGGTTATCCCCGAGCAGACCTCGCTTCTCGCCGGCGTTAAATCCGGCGACCTCGATCTGGCGACCATCAACGACGGAGCAATTATCCGCCAGGCCCAGAAAGAGAGCAAAGTAACAGTTATGAGCAAGCCTGGCCTTAACATGAGGATCTTCAGCTTTAACACCGCGCGGAAGCCCTTCGACGATGTGCGCGTCCGCCAGGCTGTAGCCTCGGTGCTGAACCGCTCCGAGATTCTCGCCATTGCCGAATTCGGCATGGGCAAGCCGACCGGCCCTCTGCCTGTCTCCGCGACCCAGTGGGCTCTCCCCGTTTCGAAGCTGCCCTTCCCGAAGCCCGATACCGCCAAGGCCAAGAAGCTGCTCGCCGAAGCCGGCTATCCGAACGGCTTCTCCTTCAAGATCACCTGCTCCTCGACCTATGAGGGCGGACTCGCTGTCGCCCAGGTTGCGCAGAATGAACTCAAGCAGATCGGCATCGATGCCCAGCTCGAAGTGGTCGAGTGGGGTGTCTATATCGACAAGTGGGTAAAGCGCGACTACGACACGATGATCGAGCTCCGCGGCGGTTCAGGCGAGCCTGACCGCTTCCTGTACAGAACCTTCTACAGCACGGGCGGGGTGAACAACTTCCTCTTCAAGAACGCCGATGTGGACAAACTGCTCGATCAGGGCAGAACCCAGACCAAGCCGGCCGAGAGAAAGGCGACCTACGATCAGCTGCAGAAGCTCCTCGTCGAACAGGCGCCCTGCGTATTCCTCTACTGCCCCAACGAGAACCAGGTTGTGAGCAAGAAGGTGCAGGGCTTTAAGATTGTAGGAAATGGCAGTCTTTTCTATGTGACCTATACAAAGGTTTCGCGCTAGATCTCTTGCCCTGTCCCGCCCGGAAGCGGCCACTTCCGGGCGGGCCCTTATCTGCATAATTCAAATACCAGCTGTTACTGTTCGGAGCGGAATGTGGGTAGATATATTGCCAAGCGGCTGCTCTCGCTGATACCGGTGCTCTTCGGCGTGTCGCTTATTGTCTTTTTTATGGTGCGGCTTATACCGGGCTCTGCCCTCGAAATGTATATGGGCACCCAGGTTGAGGCGACACCCCAGCAGATGCTCGAACTCAAGCGCATCTTCGGCGAGGACAAGCCTGTACCGGTGCTCTATGTTGAATGGATCGGACAGATACTCCGCGGCGATTTCGGCTTCTCGCTCAGGACGGGAAGACCGGTACTGCCTGATATTATTTCACGTCTGCCCCTCAGCCTTGAGCTTACTGTACTCTCGCTGCTGATCTCGCTGCTAATAGGACTGCCCCAGGGCATTATGTCCTCGCTCGGGAAGAATCCCTTTCTGGATCTGATAAACCGGATAATTGGCCTTTTGGGCCTGTCGCTGCCGCAGTTCTGGCTGGCCTCCCTTATGGTGCTCGCCTTTTCGGGTTTTGCCGGCTGGATACCGATGGGCAATTACATTCCTTTCTCGGAAAATCCGCTGAAAAACCTGCAGATGCTCCTATTGCCGGCGACGGCTATCGGCATAGGTTTTTCGGCTGTAATAATGCGCTATACGCGGAACAGCATGCTCGAGGTCCTGCAGATGGACTACATCCGGACCGCGAAGGCCAAGGGCCTTAAAAAGAATGTTGTTATCTGGCGCCATGCGCTTAAAAATGCGATTCTGCCGGTTATTACCGTTGTGGGCTTTAACGCCGGCGGCCTTCTGAGCGGCTCGATTGTAATCGAAGAGGTCTTTGCCCTGCCGGGCATGGGCCGGCTTGCACTCTACGCGATTTACCAGCGCGACTATCCGCTTATACAGGCAATAGTACTTATAATTGCCACGATATTTGTTCTTGTAAACCTGCTCACCGATATTGTATACGCCCTCGTCGACCCGCGCATACGCCTTGACGAAGGAGGGAAATAACATGGCGGGCAAAAAACTCAAACTGAATGCGATCGCTACTACTGGCATCATTATAATTGCGTTCTATCTTGTGGGAATAATTGTGTCTTTCTTCTGGGTGCCTTTTGACCCGGTCGATATGGACACAGATCATATTCTCGAAGGCCCCTCCTTCGCCACAGGGCATATTATGGGGACCGATGAGTTCGGGCGCGATGTCTTTTCGAGGATTATGGCCGGCTCTTCGATTTCGCTTGTTATAAGCCTTGCGGGCACAGCGCTCGGCGGCATCCTCGGAACCCTGCTCGGCATCTGGGCGGGCTACCTTGGCGGCGCCTGGGACCACTGGATGATGCGCTTTGCGGACATTCTCTTTTCCTTCCCCTCGCTGCTGCTCTCGATATTCATTATGGCAATACTGGGCGAGCATACGCTGAACGTGGTTATCGCCATCGCCATTGTGTATATACCGCAGTTCGCCCGCATAAGCCGCGGGGCGATTCTGCAGATAAAGCAGGAGGAATTTGTGCGGGCGGCGCGCTCCAATGGAGCGACCTCGCATTACATCCTCTATAAGCATCTGCTGCCCAACATTGTGGTGCCCCTGATCGTACAGGTATCGCTTTCGCTCTCGGTCGCGATCTTGCTTGAGTCTTCGCTGAGCTTCCTCGGCCTTGGCGTACAGCCGCCCGCGCCCTCCTGGGGCAATATGCTCTCGGGAGCGCGCAAGGTTATGGCCATCGCGCCCTGGACGGCGGTCTATCCCGGCCTTGCGATTGTGTTCCTCGTGCTCGGCTTTAACCTGCTGGGCGACGGCCTCAGGGATATTCTGGATCCGCGGCTGCGGAATGTGGGCTGAAATGGAGGCCGCTATGAGCGATGATACGATTCTGAGAGTCGAAGGCCTCATGACTCAGTTCAAGACTGACTATGGCATTGTAAAGGCTGTGGACGGCGTGTCCTTTGACCTCAGGCGGGGCGAGACACTCGGCATTGTCGGCGAGTCGGGCTCGGGCAAATCGGTGACCAACCTCTCGATAATGCGGCTGATCCAGTCGCCGCCCGGAAAGACTGTCGGTGGCAAAGTGATATACGACGGCCGTGACCTCCTCAGCCTGCCCGAAGAAGAAGTGCGGCTTATGCGGGGGAAGAACATATCTATGATCTTCCAGGATCCGCTTACCTCACTGAACCCCGTGCTGACAATTTCGCTCCAGATAACCGAGGCCCTCCAGCTGCACCACCACATGGGAAAGCGCGAGGCCAAAGCCAAGGCCGTCGAGATGCTCAAGCTGATAGGCATACCGGATGCCGAGCGCCGTGCCAACGACTACCCGCATGAATTTTCTGGCGGCATGCGCCAGCGCGTAATGGTGGCAATAGCCCTGTCCTGCAACCCGGATATTCTGATAGCCGATGAGCCGACGACAGCACTCGACGTGACTATTCAGGCTCAGATACTCGACCTGATAAAGAACCTTTCGTCGGAGCGCCATACCTCCGTTATTATGATTACCCATGATCTCGGCGTCGTGGCAGGCATGTGCGAATCGATCTGCGTTATGTACGCCGGAAAGATAGTGGAGCGGGCCTCTGTAGACGATCTCTTCTATGATCCGAAGCATCCCTACACACGCGGGCTCCTCGATTCGATTCCGCGCCTCGACAAGGCCGGCGCATATGGCGATGAGCGGCTCTATTCGATTCCCGGCATTCCGCCGAGCCTCGTCAATCTGCCAGAAGGCTGTCCCTTCGCGCCGCGCTGCTCGAAGGCAAAGGATATCTGCACGAAGGCGTATCCGCCCGAGACAAAATTCGACGGCGAGAGGCCGCGCTCGGTGAGCTGCTGGCTCTACGCGGAGGAAAAATAATATGGCTGCAACTGATACACTGCTCTCGGTACGCGACCTCAAGGTCTATTTCCCGATAAATAAGGGCATTATCGCGCGGCGCCGCGTGGGCTGGGTCCGCGCGGTCGACGGCGTGAGCTTCGATATCAAGCGCGGCGAATCCCTCGGCCTTGTGGGCGAATCGGGCTGCGGCAAATCGACCACAGCGATGGCCATTGCCCAGCTCCAGAAGGCCACTTCGGGCCAGGTCCTCTTTGAGGGCCGCGATCTCTCGAAGCTGAGCCCCGCTGAACTGAGGCGTGCGCGCACCGATTTCCAGCTTGTCTTTCAGGATCCCTACTCATCCCTCGACCCCCGCATGAGGGCGGGCGATATAATCGCCGAGCCCCTCCGCATCTACAAACGCGCAGGCGTTGTAGATATGAGCGACGAAGAGATAGTGAAGAAGACCGAGACCCTGATGGAGCGCTGCGGCCTTTCGCCGACCTTCGCCGGCCGCTATCCCCATGAATTCTCGGGCGGCCAGCGCCAGCGCATCTGCATCGCGCGGGCCCTCTCACTCAATCCGAAACTCGTAATAGCCGACGAGCCTGTGTCTGCCCTCGACGTCTCAATCCAGTCCCAGATACTGAACCTGCTCAAGGACCTGCAGAAGGACTTTGACCTCACCTTCCTTTTTATCGCCCACGATCTTGCAGTGATCGAATACTTCTGCACCAGGATCGCCGTTATGTACCTCGGACACATTATGGAGACAGCTGATTCGGGCACCCTGTATAAGGAGCCCCTGCACCCCTATACCCGCGCCCTGCTCTCGGCTGTGCCCCTGCCCGATCCGAAAAAGGAGCGCTCGAGGCGCCGCATAATCCTTAAGGGCGACGTGCCCTCGCCGAGCGTTGAACGCCACAACTGCCCCTTCTTCGAGCGCTGCCCCGAGGCAACGGAGCGCTGCGGGAAAGAAGCGCCGCAGCTCAGGGCCGTGGCGGCGGGACACGAGGTGGCATGCTTTCTGTACGAGGGGAGGGAGTAGGGGAGAGCGGCTTAGTCAGCTGGTATTTCTCCCAGATAATAGGCAAGCCTCATGACGGCCGAATCCTGATCGGAAGTATCCTCAAGATAATGTTCGGACTTTAGCTGGGCAAAAATCTGATCTGCCTTCTTAAAACATGCGATTGCGGATAGCAGTAATAAAAATCGTAATCAAATTCATAATCATACTTGCTGCTCATGCGGTTCGGCCTTGGTATGTTTTTTTTACCAGCCCGGCTGTGGTGAGTGAGAAATCCTTTTTGCCTTCGAGACAGCCGCGGATGAGCAGCCTGTCCTTGAGAATTCAGAGACATGCTCTCCATGCTCATTGAGGCATCGGTGTTCTCTATAATGCGGTCATCTGCAGGCATAATAAAAAGTATAGCGGGAAAGCCAATATCGGCGATAGAAAATTCCATTTCGCTATACATGTCAGATGAATGTGCATAGAATAGATCGATAGATCTAGTTATATCCTTACCCCATTGCCGCCCGCCCACTGCTTCAAGTATTTGGTCCACAATAGCTTTTTGCCATCCGTTGTATAACAACGACGCTAAGGGCGAACATCGCGATTCCTACCATTATGCTGCCGATAAGCGCACTAGCGTTGCTGTACTTAACCAGATACGAGGAGGGGTAATATGAGATGAAAGCGATAGGAATTATGGTTAAAATCAATCTTATCCATTTTGGATAGGCGTCCATTGGATATTGGCCCATGTTGGAAATTGGAAATACGAAGAGCATAACAGCACCAGTCGATGGGTACTTGAACGTAAGGCTCGACAATATCCCTGCCAGTCCTCCCATTATCATCGCACCAGAAATTGGGACAAGCAAAGCGACAATAACATTTTTGAAGGTTGACGGTATCAAGGTGAACAGGATGCCGTACCCGACGACTATACGCAACAGCTCCTGGAGGTTGAAATCCTTTTTTATCAAGGTTTTCGCAAGGCCTTCCGGCCTCAACAGCAGCACATCGATATCGCCACTGATGACGTACTCCGGCATTAGAAGATATCCCATAAAAATTTGATAAAAAAAGCCCACTGCAATAGCGTACATTATATAAACTACCAGAATAAACTGATAGTTATTCGCAGTGATGAGGGCATTATTCTGCTTGAGCAGAATAATCAATCCAAGCCCGATGCTGGCATTGACGACGGAGTTGACATTTTGTGCAACGAAGTCCCAGATATAGCTTGAGTTTCTAATCCAGTTCAGACGAAAATACGCAGTCGCTGATTTCATGCCTACCCCCGATATATCCCTAGCCGCTTTTCAGTGATGCGAAACACAAAACTCGCGCCAGCAAACAGTATGATCATCCAGACGACACTTGCCGCTAGATCAAAGGGCAGCATTTTAACGTCGTAGTGCCCTGAGTATATTTCGGCTATCGTGCCCGCTGTATACTGGAAAGGGCAGTACTTTAGCGCACTTTGCATTGCAGTCGGGAAAAAGGTCAAAGGGAAAACGCTTCCTCCAAGCACCCTCATTACCGTAGTCGAGACTCTCATAATATTATGGCTCTCTTTGGTATAAAACACCAATGAACCTATCAACATTTCAAGCGCGAACTGAATAACGAATCCGATTGCAATGAAAAACAACCCGATAAAAAACAAGGCGGCATTAATAGCGGGGAATCCCCATATAGCCATTATTATAAAACTAATTATCATAAATGGTATTGTTGTTACTATTATCTTAATTGTATTTTTTGCCGATAATTGCTGGAAGAACTGCATAAAAACGCTTCTAGGCCGTAAGTAGAAATTGGCGATATACCCATTCGCGTAGTAGTGTCTTAAGAAGCCGCCCGCATTGGATGTCGTTACATCATAGACAGCGTAAGTAATGAAGGTATAGAGAGCCAACTGTTGAAACGAATAGGAGCCGATAGTAGACTGATAGAACACGAATCTATATAGGAATATCTGTGAAACTGCAGCAATCAGCTTGAAAAGCACATTTGATATTTGATCGAACGTATAATATCTCGCTTTTGCATATTCAAGCTTAAAATACGGAGCTCTCATTTTGGCCTCACTGCCCCGTTATGCGGCTGTATTCAAGATAATCATCAAGCAGAAAATCCTGCCAGTGAACCGAATCGATCATTACTTGATCATAGGGTAATGCTCTAAAAAGGTCGTTTTTCGTGATCTTGTCTGCATTATATGCAATTGTGCATAAGCCATTCTCGTCTTCGTCAATATGAATATCACTGGATATTTGTCCCGCTAATTTTACGGCACCAGCTTTTTGCTTCTGAAAAACAAGTTTCATATTATACCTACAGTCAACTAAGAGGCTCCGCGTATCAAATCTTTCACTAATTGTTCCATTTTTCAGGAGAAAAATAGTATTTGTGTTCTTTTTAATTGCATTCATATCATGTGTTGTTATCACGAGAGATAAATTGCGTGTTTCACTCTCTCGCAGCAGTGCGTCCTCGATCAGCTTTGTATTTTGCGCATCAAGCCCAAGCGTATGCTCATCCATGAGCAGATACTTTGGATCCGCAATTAAAGCGCGCGCTATATCGGCCCTCATCCTTTGCCCCAAAGACAGTTCCCGCACTCGGACATCAAGTAGGTCGCCGATAAGAAAAGCTTCTTTTGCCCATTGAAGGTAGCTCTCGAATTTCGTTTTGCTGTATTTGCAAAACGAAGCATAGAACTCAAGACTATCTCGTAATGAAACATCCCATTCCAGCTGTGGCCTGTTTCCGAATACAAAGCTGCAATATCGCTGTATCCTGGCGCGGTGCTTGTGAACATCAATATTGTCGACATACACATGCCCAGAGGTTGGAGTGAGTATTCCAGCCACCGTTTTCATAAGCGTGGATTTGCCACATCCATTTTCCCCGACGATGGCGATCCTTTTCCCCTCCTCTATGTTTAAGCAAATGCCATTAAGTACGATCTTGTCAGGCTTGTTTTTTTGGCGGTACTTCTTGCACAATTTGTCTATGACAATCATGACATTCCCCTTGTTCGACTCATACTATTAGCAGCTAGCAAATAATGCATCAACGCCTCGCCTAGAATTAATCCATCCGATTTCTTCGAGAATGATCTCCCATCTTCGGTTCTGAAGAAACAATATCGTCTTCCTTTCTCGGTATACCGCTTAGGACAGCCGCCCCTGCAGATCGGAAGCAGCCGGAGATATCGCTTAATTTCCCAATAAATAAACCTACTCGATTCGTACCGCAATGGCAATGCTGCCATAAAGTCAGCCGAAAAACTGGCGAAGATGCCAGAATGTCGGCCGACTATTGTGTTGCAGGATATGTATCCTGATGCTAAACTGATATGGTATGAAGAGATATGCTCTGGATGCGCTCAAGAGCTGGAAGAGCAGGCCGGATCGGAAACCTCTGATTATCCGCGGAGCGCGCCAGGTGGGCAAAACCTGGCTTATGAAAGAATTCGGCCGCAGCTCTTTTGCCAAAACGGCCTACATCAACTTTGACCAGAATGAGCGGATGCGTTCTCTTTTTGCCGGCAGTATCGATCCGGAAAGGCTTCTTGCCGCTCTGAGAGCGGAGACGGGTGTCGACATCCAGGCAGCGGATACACTCATCATATTTGATGAAGTCCAGGAAGTGCCACGCGCTCTGACTTCACTCAAATATTTCGCGGAGAACGCGCCTAGGTATGGCGCTTGTGGCTGCCAGCTCGCAGATGGGAATAGCCCTGCATGAGGAAACCTCCTTCCCCGTCGGCAAGGCGGATTTTATGACTCTTTATCCGCTCAACTTCCGGGAGTATCTTGATGCACGCGGGGATGTCCGTTTTGCCAACGCGCCGTGGGGGGATGATACTGAATTTTTCAATGCCTTCCGCGAAATCTATATGGACCGGCTTAAGGAATACCTCTATGTGGGCGGGATGCCAGAGGCAGTCAAGTGTTTTGCCGAAAGCCGCGATTTTGCGAAAGTGCGCGGAATTCAGAAAAATATTATTATGTATTATGAACATTATTTTTCAAAACATGCGCCAGCCGGGGAAATAGCACGAGTCAATATGGCCTGGCATTCGGTGCCTGTGCAGCTTGCAAAGGAAAACCGCAAGTTTATCTATGGCCTGATAAAAGCAGGCGCACGGGCGAGGGAGTTTGGTTTTGCCATCCAGTGGCTTGAGGACTGCGGGCTTGTCCGGCGAGTGTACCGAGCGGCGAGATTGATTTCCTGCTGCAAAGAGGCGGCAGGATAATACCCATCGAGGTAAAGGCGGCTGAGAATCTCCAGGCCAAAAGCCTGCGCAATTTTCATACTAAATATAAAAATGAAATTTCGATACGTACCAGCCTTTCAAATTACCGGCAGGAGGGCTGGCTTGCAAATATACCGCTCTGGACAGTCTGCCGGCTGGCCCAAATAGCTGAAAAGAAGGAAGCAGCAATGAAATCTGTAATCCGTGATATGAAAGCCGAGGACGCCGCGCGCTGCGCGGCTATTGCCTGTGATTCTGAAATTGGCAGGCGCTATGGTTTTGTGGCGGAAAAGCTTGAGGGAAACCTGAAGAAGGCCCTCGCCGAGGCCGATGCAGGAAGGGCCGCGGCCGAGCAGGCCGCCGCGGATGCAGCGGGACAAAGTGCAGTCGGGGCCGGCAGGGCCGCTGCTGGCGGTGGCGTGGGCGCGATTGCGGGCGGCGCTGCTGCTGGCTCAGCTCCAGCCCGGCTCTTTGTCTGGCCTCTTTTTGTGGCCGAGCTTGAGGGCCGGGTCGCGGGCTTTGCCTGGATAGACGGGCGGGGCGCCTTTTCGTCGGCGCCCTACCTGCGGCTTATCGCGGTGGATTCGAAGCTGAGGGGCGGCGGTGTGGGCGCGGCTCTGCTCGCCGAATATGAGGCGCGCACGGCGGGCATACGCTGGGGCTGGACGCTGATGGTGTCCGACTTTAACACCGCCGCGCAGTGCTTTTACGAAAAACACGGCTATGTGCGGGCCGGAGCTATCCCCGAGTTTGCACACAAGGGCATTACAGAGATAATAATGGCCAAGCGGGCGCCCGGGGGAGAGGCGCCGCTCAGCGCCGCGCCGGCGGCGGCCAAGGCCGATGTGCTCCGCGGCGCAGAGTCCGCCTTTGACGCCATTGTAGGGAACGCGATTGCGGGCGGGCTCTTCCCGGGCGCAGTGCTGCGAGTCGAGAACAGCCATGGCCTTATTATGCAGAAGGCCTGGGGCGAGGCGCTTCATACTCAGACTGAATCCGAACCAATGAATGCCGATACCGTTTTCGATATGGCCTCGGTTTCAAAACTCTTTACAACTACTGCTATACTGCGGCTCGTGAGTCTTGGAAGGCTCGGCCTTGAAGACCGCGCGGCCGATGTCTACGCGAGACTCTATGGCGGCTGGACTGAGGCCACAGCGCTTGGGCGTATAGAGAAATCGCTCGGCGGCATCAAGATTGCCGATCTCCTTGCACACTCATCAGGCATCCACTACTGGCATCCTTTTTATACGCGCCGAGGCGATGAGTTTGAATCCATCCTCGCCGATGTGCTGGGCGCCTATCCGCCGACAGGAATAACGGTGTACTCGGATCTGAACTTTATGATTCTGGGGCGGCTGCTCGAGGGCTTTGCGGCGGCCACTGGCGGCGGCACTGCCGCCAGTGCCGGCGCTGGGGCGCGGTCTGGCGGAGCAGACAGCGATGGGAAGGCTGTCCGCAATAGCGCGGCCGCCCGGGGCGGCGCTATTGCGCGGACCGGCGGCGCGGAGGGCGGAGGCGGCACCGGGGCGCCGCGGGCGGGCAGTCTCCTTCCTGACATTGTGCGGGAGCTCGTGTTTGAACCCCTCGGCCTTTCGCGCACCGCCTACAGGGCGCCCCTTGGACCCTGCGCGGCGACTGAGTTCGGCAACCGCATCGAGGAGAAAATGGTCGCCGACCTCGGGCTCAGGTTTGAGGGCTGGCGCAGTACGGAGCGGCCCATATGCGGCGAAGCAGATGATGGCAACTGTTACTATTATTTTGGCGGCGCAGCCGGCCACGCGGGCGTATTCTCCGACGCGCGGGACCTCGCAAGGCTCGGGCGCCTCTACCTCGGGGGCGGGCGTCTCGGCCCGACAGACGCCGCAGGCACCGCGCCCGCGGACGCTGGGGCAGCACAGGGCGCGGCGTGGGCAGACGCTACAGCGGCAGGCGGCTCTCAGTACCTTCTGCCCGAAATCGCGGAGGCGGCGCTGCGCGAGCGGCGCGATGGACGGGGGCTGGGCTTCCAGCTCGGGGATCTCTACCCCGATGGCGGCGCGGGGCATACGGGCTTTACAGGCACTTATCTGCATATAAACCGCGCTCACGGCCTTGTGATTGTGCTGCTCGCTTCGAGGCTGCACTGCGCTGAGCCTGCGAATATAAACGCGATACGGCGCGAAGTGTCGCGGGCAGCGATTGAGTATTTAAGCTAGAGGATCAGGTGCCATGCATTTTATGGACGCGAAGGGAATTCTCTCGGCTCAGAATGGAATGAATCTCTACCGCGGCTGCACGCATGGCTGCATCTACTGCGACGCCCGCAGTACCTGCTATCAGATGAAGCATGATTTTGAGGATGTTGAAGTCAAGCAGAACGCGCCCGAGCTGCTCGAAAAAGCGCTGAGCCATAAAAGAAAGCGCTGTATGATAGGCACTGGCGCGATGAGCGATCCTTATCAGCATTGTGAAAAGGATTTGAAACTGACGCGGCGCTGCCTTGAGATAATTGAGCGCTATGGCTTTGGCCTGGCCATTCAGACCAAATCTGATATGATTCTGCGCGACCTCGACCTGCTGCGCTCCATTAACAGAAAAGCGAAATGCGTTGTGCAGATCACTCTTACCACTGCCGATGACAGGCTCTGCCGGATTGTGGAGCCAGCCGTCTGCCCCACAAGCCGCAGAGTCGAAGTACTCAGTATTATGAAGGATGAAGGTATCCCGACTGTCGTCTGGCTTACGCCATTTCTGCCCTATATAAACGGGACCATGGACAACGCGGCTGCTCTCTTTGAAGCCTGCACTGCGGCGGGGGTCAAAGGCATCATGCTGTTTGGCGCTGGCCTTACACTGCGCGAAGGCGACAGGGAGTATTTTTACCGGAAGATAGATGAGCATTTTCCGGGGCTTAAAAAACGCTATGTGCGCGAATTTGGCGATGCCTACGAAATTCCCTGCCCGGAGAGCGGCCGCATAATCACGATGCTTAAAGACGAATGCAGAAAGCGCAGCATGCTTATAGACAGCGGGGTATTTTCCTATCTGCGCGAATATACTGAGGGAAAACCGGCGGGACAGCTGGAACTCTTCTAGACAGATACTGTGAACACGGGTTCGGCGGACACTCTATTCGTACTCTGCGGAGCAGAGTTGGCTGTGTCCCAGTGCTTTTGCCCTATAGAGCTGCTGGTCTGCGCTTTCGATGAGTTTCTCATAGTTGGCAATTAATTGTCCGCCTGCGTACGAAAGGCCGATGCTGATAGTAAGGTTCTGTCCGCTGACCGCAATGCCCGATGCACTTTTCTGAAGGGAGACAGCGAATTCGTCTGCCTCGATTCTGCTGCAGCCATAGACAAAGACCGCGAATTCATCGCCGCCGTAGCGGTAAAAGGCCACGGGGAAATGGCTGGCTTTTTCGATGCTCAGCATAAGGCTGCCCAGCAGCCTGAGGCACTGGTCGCCAGCGGCGTGCCCGAGGCTGTCGTTGTAGGTCTTAAATCCATCGATATCGATCATGAGCGCGGCGGCGGGCTTTTGGGATTCCGTTGTCTCGAGAATAGCGAGACGTTCGAAAAGCCTTCTTCTGTTGCCCACCCCGGTAAGGACATCGGTGACCTTATCCTCTTCACAGTGGCGCAGGAGTTCCTTTTCGCTGAGCCGTGAAAGCAGGGTTATATTGCCAGTGTAGATGCCGACAAGGGCAGAGCAGAGACAGTTGACTGCGTCGGTAAAGGCAATATTGACCGGTTTAAAAGCGAAGTCAGCGGCAGTGTGCAGAATATAAAAACAGACTACAAACAGATCAAGGCGCCAGGGCTCATCGATGATGAGTATCGGCGTTATGCAGAAAAGCGCGATAGATACCGTAGCTCTGACCTGCGGGGTCATGATTACTGTTGTATAGATAGTTGCCAGGAAGTAAATGCCCATAAGAAAGTAAAGAATGGCAAGAGGGTTCTTTTTAACGAAGGTCCTGTTTTTGCAGCCGGTCACCAGAAAACTCAGCACTGTGCAGAGAAAATAGGCGGGAAGAGAGCTGTAATGCCTGAAAAGGCCGCCAAAGATTGCGCCGATGATCAGCATGATAATGCTGGATATCCTTGCGAGGCGTATAAGCAGCGAATAATTGAGAGCGCTAATCTGATTGCGGTTATTTTCGAGGAGAGAGTGGCAGAGTTTCCAGTTCTGCCGCAGACGGGTTTGTATCCTCATTGGAGGCTCCATATAAGAAATATTTTGAATAGTCGCCACAGTCTAGCATATATTTACACAGTACGCAATTCCCGGGCAAGGCCTGCCTGAACTGCACTATACTGAAGCCGAAGGAGGAGATAATGGCCGCCGGCGCTTTTGACTTCAAAAAAGAGTATAGGGAATTCTACCTGCCGCCCAGAAAGCCGGTACTTGTCACTGTGCCTGAGATGCACTTTGTGGCGGTGCGGGGAAAGGGAGACCCGAACAAAGAGGACGGCGAATATGCGCCTGCAATGCAGCTGCTCTATGGAATTGCCTTTACAATTAAGATGAGTTATATGGGCAGCCACAGCATTGACGGTTACTTTAAATATGTGGTGCCGCCCCTCGAAGGCTTCAGCCAATGGCTGCACCATCGACATAAGCGATACGCGCTATCATCATGAGATATACCTGAGCGACGCCAGGAAGTGCGCGCCAGAAAAGCTCAAGACCGTGCTGCGGCTGCCTGTAAAAAGAGGGGGAAGCACACCAGAGGGAAATAATCCATGAGGTAGAGGCACAGCTCAATGCAGGGGGATTAAAAGGAAATCTCCGGCATGCATTTGCATTTACCAGCGGACAGCTTATACTGGGCCATCAGGAGATGTGTCGATGAACAAGCAGCAGCTGGCCGCGAAGATCTGGGAATCCGCGAATAAAATGCGGTCCAAGATTGAGGCGAATGAATACAAGGACTATATCCTCGGTTTTATTTTCTATAAGTTTCTTTCTGATAAGGAAGTAAAGTTTTTCCTGCACGAAGGCTTTACCGAAGCCGACATAAAAAAAGTCTCCGAAAAAGACAAGGATACTGTTAAGTACACACAGGACAATATCGGGTACTTTATCGCGTACAGCGATCTCTTCGATACCTGGCTTGGCAAGGGACGCAACTTTGATGTTTCGGATGTCCGTGACGCTCTGTCCGCCTTTAGCAGACTGATAAGCCCTTCCCAGAAACGGGTGTTTGGAAAGATATTCGATACGCTGCAGACAGGACTGAGCAAACTGGGCGACAGCTCCGGTACTCAGACAAAGGCGATCAGCGACCTGCTGCAGCTTATTAAAGATATTCCGATGGATGGCAAGCAGGACTACGATGTGCTGGGCTTTATCTACGAGTATCTTATTAGCATGTTCGCGGCGAATGCCGGCAAGAAGGCGGGCGAATTCTACACCCCGCACGAAGTGTCGCTGCTCATGTCGGAGATTGTCGCTGATCACCTTAAAAACCGGAAAGAAATTAAAATTTATGATCCCACAAGCGGTTCAGGGTCCCTGCTTATCAATATTGGACATTCCATCGCAAAACACATTGATAACCCCAACAATATCAAATACTACGCGCAGGAGCTTAAGGAGAATACCTACAACCTTACGCGCATGAATCTGGTAATGCGCGGCATTCTTGCAGACAATATTGTTACCCGCAACGGTGATACACTCGAGGATGACTGGCCCTATTTTGATGATAATGATCCGATAAATACCTACAATCCGCTGTATGTGGACGCGGTTGTATCGAACCCACCGTATTCTCAGAACTGGGATCCTTCCAACAAAGAGGCCGATCCGCGTTTTTCCCGCTTTGGCCTCGCGCCTAAAGCAAAGGCCGACTATGCCTTCCTCCTGCATGATTTATTCCATCTTAAGCCGGATGGAATCATGAATATTGTTCTTCCTCATGGTGTGCTGTTCCGCGGCGGAGAAGAGCGCGGCATACGGAAAAACCTCATTGAATCAAACCATATAGACACAATAATCGGTCTGCCCGCAAATATCTTTTTCGGAACCAGCATCCCGACTATTATTATGGTACTCAAGCAGAAACGCGCCGATACAGATGTGCTTATTATCGACGCTTCGAAGGGTTTTGCCAAAGAAGGCAAAAACAACAAGCTGCGCGCCTGCGATATTAAGAAAATATCCGACACGGTTCGGAGCCGGGCCAGCATAAATAAATTCTCGAGACTGGTAAGCCGCGAAGAAATAAGAACAAATGACTATAATCTGAATATCCCGCGCTATGTTGATTCCTCCGAAGGTACGGAGCAGTGGGATCTATACGCCTCCATGTTTGGCGGTATCCCTAAAGCTGAGATAGATGCGCTCGCGGAGTACTGGGAAGCGCTGCCGGATCTGAAAAAAACGCTGTTCAAAAAGAGCGGTGGAGCATACGCCCAACTTGCCGCAAAAGATATTAAGGAGACGGTGCGGAATCATCCCGATGTTGCTGCCTTTAAGGAAAGCTTTAACGAGGCCATCAAGCCGCTCGGCTCCTATCTTAAAAAAGAACTCGTCGCCGATACAGATTCGGTGCCTTTGGCCAAAGAAGAGACAGTACTGGCAGACAGAATATTCAAGAAACTGGAGACAGTTCCGCTCATTGATAAATACAAGGCCTATCAGGCTCTTGATGATGAATGGAGTAAAATAAGCGCTGACCTCGAAATTCTGCAGACCGAAGGCTTTAAGGCTGCTAAAAAAGTCGATCCGCTCATGGTGCTTAAAAAGAAAAACGGCAAAGACGAAGAAGTGCAGGACGGCTGGGCCGGACATGTAATCCCCTTTGAGCTCGTGCAGCAGACAGTTCTGAAAAAGGAAGCCAGTGCCCTTAAGAAAAAAGAGGAACGGATAGCCGAAATCGACTCGGCCTTTAATGAAATACTCGATTCGCTTTCGGAGGAAGAGAAGGACAGCGAAGCCCTGAACGACGCGAAAGACGCCTTTGTAAACGCCTGGGTGACAAGGGAAGCGAAGCACATTAAGGCTGAGCAGAAAAAGGGATGCCTTTTTGAAGAAGACTCCTTTGAAAATAAACTCCTGCAGGTGGATGCGCTGATAACGGAGGAGAAGGAGCTGAAAGCGCTTGTCTCCAAAGAAAGCGGCGAACTGCAGGCCAAAACAAAGACAACAATTGAAAAGCTGAGTGATGAGGACCTGCGCAGCCTGCTTGAACAGAAATGGATAGATCCACTGCTGAAGAGCCTCTCCTCTCTCCCCGACGAGTGTCTGGATACGCTGACAGAGGCGGTACAGACGCTCTCTGAAAAATACAGCACAACCTATCAGGATATTGAATCTCAGATAGACAGCACCGAAAAGGAACTCTGCGCTCAGCTTGCGGATCTGACCGGCAGCGAGTTCGACCAGAAGGGCATCGAGGCCCTCAGGTCGCTTCTGAAAGGTGAAGGCAGATGAAAAAAGACAATAAACCGGCCATAAGATTCAAAGGATTCACCGATGCTTGGGAACAGCGTAAGTT
>Ga0163159_1000633_pt1 | contig 40918 bp, 51 predicted proteins | sample BioMet9_FD_108702 | JGI IMG/M metagenome (GOLD analysis project Ga0163159, IMG submission 108702) | Microbial communities from bioreactor (seeded with sewage sludge) at Lawrence Berkeley National Lab, California, USA - Biofuel... | ecosystem: Engineered > Bioreactor > Anaerobic > Unclassified ... | reverse complement strand
CTCGGCGGTGAGAGGGAGGCCGAGGCAGAGCCCCTTTACGGCTTCGCGGCCTCGGATCTGCTGCTGGTGTGGCTGCTGTGCCCTGACAGATAGTTTTGAAGGGGGAGTGATCCGGGATATGCCGGGAGGAGGCGGGATATCGTGGGACGGGATGGCTAGGGCCGGGCGGGGATCGGGGTTGTCAAGCGCCGCCGGCCAGGGCAATGGGCAAAATGGGCCGACGACACTTAGATTTGGTGAAATGTCGCGAGCGCGACGCGTAGTTTTGAACAGCTAGCGGACGTATTCCCGGCAGCTCCACACCACGCGGCCGATAATCCGTATCGAGCCCGAAATCTCGCCGTTCATATCCACTTCAATTGATGTATATCGCTCGTTTCTGCTCCGCAAAATAAGCTTACCTGGAATCTTATCAAGGTACTTAACGTAAACTTCCTGGTCTATCCCGATAGCAAAGAGTCCGCCGGCTATAATTTGATTCTGGCCTTGATCAATCAGAACAGTATCTCCGGACCAGATATCCGGCTCCATGCTATCGCCGGCTACGTCCATTAAAACCATCCGCTTGGCGTGTCCCTTGCGTCGTAGAAAGTCCGTCTTGAACGCATAAAGGCCGATCACGTCGCCCTCGGTCTCCAGGCTGCCGGTTCCGGCTGAAAGCCGCGCCCTGACCTTGGGAATTAGGCTATATCCCTTTTCTTCCGCGTCCTTAGCGCTCATCCACTGCGGCTCGCCCTCCGGGATCGGGTTTATCTTTTGCGCCTCTGCGGGCGCAATTTTAGCATTGCCGGGAGTCTGTTTGATGCGTTCTGGGGAGGTCTCCCCAGTTAAAAGCCAGTCAATTGAGCAGGCTAAAATCTTTGCAAGGCCTATCAGATGCTCGCCGCGTGGAATCCTGCCGCCCTCATAGTTCTGTATTGATGTTAGGCTAATACCAATCTTTGTGGCCAAATCTTGTTGGGTTAGACCAGCCGCCTCGCGCTGAAATTTGAGTCTCTCAGCAAACTTTGTCTGTTTCGGGCTTTCGAGTTGAAAGTCCGAAGACTGCCCTGCATCGTACGTCTCAGCGATTGGCATACGTAACCATTTTGTTTTTAAGATTAAAACAGTAAAGACAAAAGGTGACCCAAAAACGTAAGTCCGAAACAAACTTTCGTGTTGACACACAACAAAAGTTGGACCATTTTCGTCTGGGCGTGGTCATCGTCTTGACCGTGTCGCCCGAATTTAGACGGGAAACCAGGGAAGGGCAATGTCTAAGGCAAGACGCAATCTCGGCGGAACCATGGTGCAGCTCACGCTGCCCCTGTCCAGCCTGCCCACGGCCTCGATGCAGGCCGGCAGTCTGCGCCGCCGCGAGGCCGTCAACGAAGCCTTCCGCATCGCCCTGGATGCCTCGGGCCTGTCCCGGGAATACGTCGCCGGGGAACTGTCCCGGTTAACAGGCGACCAGGTCAGTATCCACCATATCAACAACTGGACCGCCGAGAGCAAGGACGACCGGCGCATCCCCCTGGAATACGCGGCCGCACTGACCGTGATCCTGGGGGATGCGCGCATTTTGGCCGCCGCCTGCCCGGCCGGATACCTCGTGCTGCCGCCGGATGAGGCGGCCGTCTACGAGCTGGGCCGGGTGGTGGTCGATGAGCGGCGGCGCAGCCGGAAAAAGAAAGAACTGTGGGAGCGGATCAATGGTGCGTGATCGGGAAATCAGGATCTGGATGCTGCGGAAAGGCCTGAAAAATTGCGATGTGGCCCGGGGTGCCGGAGTGCACCCTTCTTATGTGAGCCACTTCCTGCGCAACCAAAAGACGAATTCTCCGGCAATCCGCACCTGGCTGTTGGAACATGGCTGCCCGGCCAAGTACCTGGGCAGCGAAAAGAAGGAGGCAGCGTGATGTTATTGAGGGACGCCGGCCAGTTGGGTGGCCTCCTGCATAAGCTCCGCCACCGACTTTTTGGAAGGAGTGACGCGTCCGCATGCGCACCGGATCTCAATTCTGACACGGCCTGGAAAGCGGCACTCTGCCAGTTCAAGCAGGTCGTAACTACCACAAGTGGAGCAAATTGGTTTGGAGACGGTCAAGGGGACTGGAAACTCCTCGACCCCAATGGCGTTGAACTTGAAACCGCCGTGCGAGAACTGCTTGAATATTTTAGGATTCCAATTCGGACAGCGGTTGGACATGTCGTTGAAGACGGCGTTGATCCCGCCAGACTGGCAGCGTTCTATAAGATGGGCTTGTTGCTTGATGTGGAAGGCCTCAAGAAGGCCAACTACTCCCAGAGTAAAGCACGCTGCGCCCACTGCGGCCGACGTATCCAGAAATATTTTTGCGAGACCGAAGGCAGCCACGGCGGCCAATACCGTCAAGACCCCGACTTGGTTCAAAGCACGGGACAACATCTCATGAACGGTCTTCAGGAAGGGGTCTGCTAGGATTTTTTCGGACATTTCCGCGTCTCCTTTTCGGGTTGACGGTTTCGGAAACAGGTAACGGAAACCCTAAAAGGGACGCGGAAAATCTTCAAGGGCGGTAGGCGGTAACGGCGATGCAAGACAGGGTTACGGCAAAACAGATCGCACAGGCGCTCGGCGTCTCGGAACGGGCCGCTCAGTCCCGCGCCACCAAGGAGTCTTGGTCGTTCGAGGAGATGTCGTGCCGGGGCGGTAAACGCCGTGTTTACCCTCTCGAAGTCCTGCCTGCCGACGTGCGCCAGGCCCTGGGCCGGGTGGCCGCGTCCGAAGCGGCCGCCGCCGGCCGCCTGGAAGGCCTCAAGCTCAAGCTCGACGCGGACACGGCCCAGGCCATCAGTGACGCAGCCCGCCAGGAAGGCTTGGCCCGATTCGCTCGCATGGGTGGCCAGGCCAAGGCCCGGGCCGAGGCCAGGGCCACCATCGTCGCCGCCTTCGAGGAATTTCAGCGCGCCACCGGACTGCCGCCTTCCACCGCGCGGCATGTTTTCGCCGTCCAATTCAAGGACGGCACGATCCCGCTCGACCAGGAAGTCCGCGCCCTCGTGCCGCAACTGTGCGCCAACAGCCTGCACAACTGGCAGAAAGCGCTCGAAACGGATGGCATCGCCCGTCTTGCCGGTGATTATGGAAAGCGCCGAGGGACCGGAAAAATCGGCAAAAACGCCGCAATCACGGACTTCATCAAGGGCATTTTGGCCGTCACCCCGCTCGCCTCGGGATCCTTCATCCAGGAAGGCCTGAAAGCCCGGTTCCCGGACACCAGTATCGACCTGCGGTCCGTGCAACGCTGGGTCAGGAAGTGGAAAGACGACAATCCGCGCCTGTATCTGGACCTGCAAAGCCCGGATGACTGCCGCTCCAAGTACCAGCCGGCCACGGGCAGCCGCTACGAAGGCATCGTGCGTCCGAACCAGCGCTGGGAAATGGACAGCACCAAGGGCGACGTCATGCTTTGGGACGGCCAGACCAAGTCCCGCCACATCATCGTGGCCTGCATCGACGTGTACACGCGTCGGGTTAAATTTCTGGTCTCGCGTTCCTCCAGTTCGGCCGCCGTGGCCGGCCTGCTGCGCCTGTGTTTGCTGGATTGGGGACAGGTCGAGGAGCTGGGCACGGACAACGGCTCCGACTACGTCGCCAAGCACATGGTGCGCGTGGCCCTGGCGCTCGGTATCGAGCGCGACGTGGCCCCACCCTTTACTCCGGAGCACAAGCCGTTCGTCGAGCGTGTGTTCGGCACGTTTTTGCATAGTCTTTTCGAGGGTCTGACCGGCTACATCGGGCACAACGTGGCCGAGCGCAAGGCGATCGAGGATCGCAAAGCCTTCGCCGAACGCCTGTCCAAGGGGCTTTACAAAGGTGAATTGGCCGAAGCGCCCGAGCTGCTGCTTTCTCCGGCCGCTCTCCAGAAATTTTGTGACGAATGGGCCGACGCCTACTACGCCCACAAGCCCCATTCCGGCGAAGGTATGGACGGCAAGACGCCCTGGGAAAAGGCGGCCGAGTGGACCCAGCCGATCGCGAAGATCCAGGACGTGCGGGCCCTGGACATCCTGCTTTCACCCGTGGTCGGCAAGGACGGCTGGCGTGACGTTCGGAAAAAAGGCCTCGAAATTTATGATAATTTCTACACGGCCCCGGAACTGGGCGGCCACGAGGGCCGGAGAGTCTTCGTGCTTCAGGACGAGGCCGACTGGGGCACAGTCCATGTGTTCCTGCCCAAGCAGACCTCGGACGATCTGGAATACCTCTGCCGGGCCGTGTGCCCGCTCCTGACGGGCATATCCAGGAAGGAAGCGGCCCTGGCCCGCCGCCGCGTCTACGACAAGGTCCGGGCCGAGGAAAGGGCCGCCGCGAAGGCCAACGCCAAGCGCGTTGGGGCCAAGGATGTGGTGCGCGAGGTCATGGAGCATGCCGTGGAGCAGGCCGGCAAGCTGTCCCGCCTCCCCGGCCCAATCGTACCCCACGAGACGCCTATGCTGGCCGAAGCGGCCCTGGCCGCCCGGGCCGGCGACGCGCCGACGCCCAAACCTGCCACCGAAGCCGATCTGGCCGCTCGCGCCGCCCTGGCCGAGGACATGGCCAAGCAAAAAGCCGCCGTGACCAAGCTGCCCGAGACGCCGCGCCAACGCTATGCGCGTTGGCTGGACGTCGACGCGGCCATCCGGGCCGACGCGGCCGTGACGGAACGGGATCGGAAGTGGTGGGCGAGCTACCGGCAGACACACGAATTTTCGGCCCAGGCCGCCTTGAGGGAGATGTTCCCGGACGTGGCGGCCTCGGCCGGCCAATAAAAGCGAACGCCCGCCGGTGGCACGACGAGCGCTCAAAAGAAACCAAAGCAAAGGAGTCTTTGCAGTGACGCAACAACCAGATCTTGTCAACGGCGCCGGTGGTACAGCCCCGCTCCAAAACGTGGGGCTATGTCTGTCGGCCCTGGAGAAGGCAGCCAAACGCCCGGGGCATCTGCCCGGCATGGTCGTGCTCTACGGACCGTCCGGCTACGGCAAATCCACCGCTGCCGCTTATGTGGCCACGCGCCTGAACGCCTACTACGTCGAGGCGCGCTCGTCCTGGACCAAAAAGGCCATGTTGGAAGCGATTTTGTGCTCAATGGACATCCGCAAGGGGCGTCCCACGAATCTCCCCGGAACACCGAAGCAGCCTATTGGCCCCAAATCATGGCCGGTGCAGCCGGCGCGGACCTTGGCCGGCATGATCGACCAGGCCGCCGAGCAGCTCGCCGACTCCGGACGGCCGCTCATCATCGACGAGATGGACCACGTGGTCGAGCGCAATGCCGTCGAGTTGGTGCGGGACCTGTACGAAGCGTCCCGGGCCGCCATCCTGCTTATCGGCGAGGAGGCTTTGCCGGGCAAGCTCGCGCAATGGGAGCGTTTCCACGGTCGCATCCTGGATTGGGTGGCGGCCCAGCCGGCCGATCTCGACGACGGCCGGGCCTTGCGTTCCATGTATTGCGACCGTGTGGGCGTGGCCGACGATCTGTTGGCGGATGTGGTGTCCGCCGCCGAGGGCAGCGTGCGCCGGATCTGCGTCAACCTGGAGCGCATCCAGGAGCAAGGGCAGCTGGACGGGGTGGACGTCATGGACCGGGCCACCTGGGCCGGCCGCCCGCTCTACACGGGCCGCGCCCCGCGCCGGGGGACGAGATGAGCAGACAACCGGCCCATCTGACCGGCGGCATCGCTCCCCGGGATGCCGTGTGGGAGGCCCTGCGAGCCTTGCGCGAGGCCGATCTCGGCGATCTGTCCAGGCGTTCCATGCAGCCGCTGTCCCTGGTCAAGGACTACATGCTTGCCCTGCGCAAGGCCGGGATCGTCGAGGCCGTATACCAGACGATCGGCCCCCAGGGACGCCTGCGCACCGTGTACCGGCTGGTCCAGGATCTCGGTCTTGAGGCGCCCCGCGTGCGCAAGGACGGCTCGTTGATCCCGGCGACCGGCCGGCAACGCATGTGGCGGGCCATGGGCATCCTCAAGGAGTTTTCGGTCCGCGACCTGGTAGCCACGTCCAGCCTGCCCGAAGCGCCGGTCTCGCCGGCCGAGGCGGAATACTATTGCAAATGGCTCACCAAGGGCGGCTATCTGCGCTCGTCCGGGGCCGGTCGATACCTCGCGGTCGCCGCCATGCGCCACGGGCCGCGCTCTCCCCTGATCCAGCGGATTCGCCGGCTGCTCGATCCGAACACGGGCGAGATCGTCTGTGAATCCCATCCCGTCGAGGAGAAGGCCCGATGAAAGGCGCCCTCGAAAAAACGACCTGGGCCTGGGCGGGCAATCCCCCGGATTGGATCGAAGCCCTGGCCGAGGCCTGTGAAGCCACGTCCAGTCGGGCCGTGGCCGCGCGCCTGAACGTGTCGCCGGCGGCCGTGTGCCGGGTGCTTGGCGCCCGGTATGGCAACACGATCGCTATGGAATGGCGCGTGCGCACGGTGCTTATGGCCACGCGCGTGGATTGCCCGGTGTGCGGCGAGATTGACGTGGAGACCTGCCGGACCAACCAGACGCGGCCGTTTTGTGCCGTCAATCCAACATTCGTGCGGCTTTTCCGGGCCTGCCCGACCTGTCCGCACGGGGAGGCCCAAAATGCACGTCATGCGGGGATTGGAACGGGACATGCGGCGTCTGACCGCGCCGGGACGCTTCAAGGCAGCCGGCCGGCGTCAGCGGGATCGGCTCAAAATCAGCGCGGATAGACGCGAATTGGAGGAGGTCGAACCATGCTTGGCAGCAAGATACGCAACGCCCGCAACGCGCTGGGCATCCTGCTTGGGACGGTGATGACCGCAGAACAGTCCGCCGTGATCCGACTGGCCCAACTGGAACTCACCGACGCGGCGGATGCGGCCGACGATTTGGAAATGTCGCTGCAATACTGGTTCCAACGGCCAACCGATGGGGAGGAGAAAACCCATGCGTAAAAAACCGAATCCTTTCGTGGTGGCCGACCTGGCCGCCGCCGACCGGGCCATGGCCCGTTTGGCCGAGATCAAACGCACCGTGGAGGCTGAAGAGGCGCGCCTCAATGCAGCCGTGGACAAAATGAAAGCCCACGCCAAGGAGCACACGGCGGCCGTTCTGGCCGAAAGTGTGGCGCTCGAAGCGGCTTTAGCTACCTTTGCCGAAACCAAAAAAGATGTGTTTTTCAGCAAGGCCCGGTCGCAAGCACTCAACTTCGGGGTGATTGGCTTTCGCCGCTCTTCCGAGCTCAAACCTCAATCACGCAAGACCTGGACCTCTATTTTGGAGCGCATCAAGGCCCTGTCCACAGGGGAAGAGCTTGATCCGTTTAAGCCGGCCATCCGCATCAAGGAAGAAGTGAACCGCGATGTACTCAAGGATTGGCCCGAAGAACGCTTGGATGCCGTTGGGGCCAGAATCGTGGACAAGGATACCTTTTACTATGAGTTGCGCGCCGAACAAATCAAGGAGGCTGCGGCGTGATCGACGCACTGCCCATCGACGTGCGCCAGGTCTTGGATCGGATGCCGGCCGTGCGGGATGCCAATATCGTAGGCTCATGGGCGATGGGAATCGCCAAAACCGGGCAGGATGTTTTCGATGCGGTGCTCCGGGAACGGAACACGGAAGCCCGTGAAGCGGCATCTAGACTGGCCGCCGCAAGCATCCGGCTTGTCGAGTACCTCAACCAGGATTGGCCGTAGGCCGGGAGGAGTCATGAGCGAGCGGACTTTTCGCTGCCACAAATGCGGCCAGGAAAGCACGGCCAAGGCCGAACTGCGGACGCTGCCCACCTGCCCCAGATGCGGCAGCTTCGACCTGGAGCCTCTTCGCGAAAAGGCGGAGCGGACCGTGCCGCTCCGGGTGCTTTTGAGCGCTGAGCAACAGGCGCTTAGCTACAAGCAGCAATACGAGAGGCTGTCCCGGGTGGTCAACGAGGCCATCAAGAGCGGCGCCTTATCCGCAACACACGCCGAGGCGGCCCAACGGGTCATGGCCGGCCTCGCATAACCCAAGGAGGATACAGAGGATGACCAAGGCGGAACTGTTGGAACGAGTCAAGGGGCGGATGGCCACGGATATGGGCATGGCCGACATCAGCCGGGTGACGATCGACAAGGTGCTGACGGCCCTGGGGCGTGAGTATGTGAGCGGCTTGGCCAACGGCGAGGAAGTGATCCTGCCGGAGATCGGCAAACTCCAGGTCGTGAAGCGCGCGGCGCGCAAGGGGCGCAATCCTCGTACCGGCGAGGCCCTCGACATCCCGGAAAAGCGGCGCGTGAAGTTCAAGCTGTCCGTGGGCGTGAAGGCCCTCGTCAACCCGAAGTCCTAATGCGAAACCGCCCCACGCGGGCGGTCGTCGGACGGTGGCGCGTCCGGCCTGATGAGCAGCCAAGAAAGGGGAAAGAGATGAAGCCCATGCTGAAGATTAATCAAGTCGCTGTATTTGGCGGCGGGGTCATGGGGTTTTGTGTAAGGAGGTGTACTAGGGGGGGCGTGAATGTTGCCCTCTGAATGAAGAACGTTGTCCAGAATTAGAAAAAACGCCTGGATGTGGAATTGCTTTTTTCTCTGGTGATGATGGGTTCGAAAAATCGAAACAATATGTCGCGAGTATTAATCCAAAAGGCTTGTTAGCGAGGGGCGTCACGGGCTGACGCTTTGTTGGGGGCGAATTTATGCCGTCAAAAAAGCCACGCAAAATGACAATGGCCGAGGAAAACAAGATTCGCAAAAAAATGGGACTCCCTCCTCGAAAACGTATCACCAGGGCCACTATCCGCGCAGAATGGAAAAAGCAGGCGAAGGCATTGCCTCATGAACTGCGGCAAGACATCTTAAATATGCTGCGCGCCGGAAGCACCTATGGCGATATTGTGGAATTGACTTCGGTCGATCTGGAAACGGTGTTGGGTGTTGAGGACCTGAATACCGCATATATCCCCTATTTGCGCAAGGAGACGCTCTAATGGCCGCCACATCCACCGCGCATCGCAATGGCATGTTGGCCAAGATCCACATCGCCAAAAAGGACCTGGGGCTGTCCGATGAGGACTACCGGGCCATGCTCGACAACCTCTACGGAGTGGACTCGTCGGCTCGTCTCAATGGCCGCCAGCTCCATGATCTGCTCGGGCACCTGACCAACCGGGGATTTACCGGCCGCAAGGCCGGTGACAAGGCCGCGCCGGCCGACAAGGATCTGGACCGTACGCCGCTCATTGGCAAAATCGGCGCGCTGCTGGCCACGCTTGGCCAGCTCGAAGGCCGGCACATGCCCTGGGACTACGCCGCCGGGATCCTCAAGCGCCAGTGCGGCGTGTGGCGGCTCCAATGGGCCACGGCGCTCCAGCTGCGCGGTGTGGTGGCGGCCCTGTCCCGACGGATCCGCAAGCTGGAAGCCGAGCAGGCTGCCGCGTTAACTGGCGAGGGCCGGTAAACATGACTCCCACGCCCATGGATCGGTCCGGCGGCCTCGACTGGCCGGGAATTCTGGCCGACATCGCCGATGCGGCCGGGCCCATGGCCGCCCTGCGCGTGGCCGAGGCCAGAGGTGGGCTGCTCACGTATTTCCCGAGGATGAACCGGCTGCGGGACGATCATTGGCTGGTCATGGCCTGCGGCTGGGACGCGGCCCGGGCCATCGCCCGCAGGGTCGGCGGTAGCCGCGAGGACGTGCCCCTGGGGCCGTGCGAGTCACGCGCCGCTATGCGTCGCGCTATCCGTCAGGGCCTGGCAGGTGGTCTGTCCGGACAGGAGATTGCCCGGAAGGTCGGCGTGACCAGTCGGACTGTCAGACGGATCAAGGCCGCCAGCATATCGCAGCAAGACCAGTATCAACTTTTTTGATGGTGCGGCGTGGTGGAACACGCTGAAGCGCGCGTTGAAAAGCACCGTGCGAACAGCCTCAAGACCTGTGGGGATTTCATCAGCGGGGGAACGAGGTCCTTGCGACTAGCCCAGCTTCCTGCTTCCCGGCTGAATCAGGCAAAGCCGGTTTAAATCCGGCCACCATCGAAAATCCTGCCGCTGGCAGAGGAGCGTGACATATGGAAGCACAAGTTGAAAAGCCGCCTATCGGCCTCCGGCCGCGTTGGATCGTCCAGGCGCTTCGTATTAGGGAAATCCTTGAGGCGATGGATCGATATAATAGTGTCGAAAAGCCTATCCCCCAGGACTGGTGCGACGAGTTGAACGAACTTTTTGCGGCGCAACGCGAGGCCGACGCGTCCAAAAGGGAAACAGCTCGTGGCTGTCGGTGCACCACTGGCGAGCTAAAATTTCCGCTCTGATTGCGCACAAGGGAACGCAAATGGCCGATCACCGCAAGCCTGAATACCGCATCGCCATCACCGGCCCCGCCGGGCGCCAGGTGGCCGAACTGTTTCCGGCCGCGTTGTTTCCGGGCGGCCAGGGGCTGGCCGGGCGCTACCGGGTGCGCATCGATCGGGCCTGGTACATGCCGGGCGGACTCAAGTACGCCTTCATCCCCCTGGAAGAGGCCCTGGCCGTGGCCGGCTGGGGCCGGGGCCAGGATGCGCCGCCGCCGGATCTGCCGCGCGGCAGCCGGGTGCTGGTTCCGACCGGCCGGTCCGGCCTCGGCGAAGGGGACCGGGTGGTCGAAGCGACCGTGACCGCCACCGAGCCGTTCCAGGGCCCGGACGGACGCTGGCGGGTGTTCGTGGTGGGGATGCGGCGGCCGGTGTTGACGGAGGAGGTCGAGAAACTCCGGTAAACCACGCCTCCGTCCGGGCGTTTACTGGGTATCTGTTGTCTGGTAAGCGAAAGGGGAAACGGGGGCATAGTCAATGGTAGGTACAGGGTACAGACTTTTTTGGGTTGTAATCAGTTTATTGTTTTTGGCTCCTTCTCTCTGCCATGGGCAAAGTAATTTTGATTTTCGCTATGTATGCTGGGGGTCATCGAAAGCAGAAGTTAAAGCGACAGAAAATGATAAAAAAATAAAATATGACGACGAGGATCTTTTTGTTGTTCGGGATGTTCTTAATGGGATAGACTGTGATGTTGTATATATATTTGTCGATGACAAGCTTGTTAGAACAAAATATGTTGTCACTGAAAAATATTCAAATTTAAATACGTATATTTATAAATATAATGAATTTTACAAACTACTATCAGAAAAGTATGGTGATGGCAAAAAATCATCCATAATTTCTGACCACTACAAACGAAAAAATAGTGATCTTGGAATTGGCATTGGCATGGGTGAGGTTCATTTCTTCTCTGAATGGAAGACGCCAAAAACCAACATCAGCATGATTTTGACGGGTAACAATTTCGATGTCACTCTTGCCATTGAGTATCAATCTGTAGCGCTTGCGCAGCTTGATAACGAAAAACAAAAAAAGAAACTTCTTAAAAACCTATAAGCTCTAAATGTTAAGCGTGTGGCCTGGCTAAGTATTGACGGGCCGATGCCACGCCAACTTGCAAAATTTCGCAAATTGCCGTTTAGCCGCTGGTGCTTTCCTCGACCCTCGACCCTTGACGCCTGCCCCGGCCTGATGCAAACGGGGCAGAGCCTGACCCATCTCCTTTGACTCGGACAACAGTCCGATCCGCAGAACATCCTAGACCCCGCTATCACGCCTCGAACAACATGCATCGCCCAAGTCGTGGCGACGCAAGGAGGCGTTCATGCGGTTGCATCTGCCCCGTTTGGCCATGTGTTCCGTGGCGGCCGCGCTGCTGGTGGCGGCTCTGGCCCTGATTTCCCCGGCGCAGTTGCCGGTGATGCTCTACAAACTGTCCCTGGTGCTGCTGGCCGGCTACGTCGGTTACTGGCTCGATCGCTGGATTTTCCCCTACGCCAGGCCCGACGGCTACCTGGCCAGCGAGTGGCGCGAGCACGACGGCGACTACCCCGACGACGAGGCGGACTATACCGTGGTGCCCGGTTACGAGCACATTTACGCGGCCGCGCTGTTGCGCCGCGCTCTGGTTGTCCTGGGCGTCATGCTGGCCGTGGGCCTGGGGCTGTAGCCATGCGCCGGTGGCTTGCCAACATCCTGCGGCGCATCCGCGAGGTGTGCGATGACCGGGTGGAGGCCTTCGCGGACTTTCTTTTCCGGCCCATCATCACGGGGTTCCTGTGGGGCATCGGATTTGCCCTCGGGACGCTGATCATCCTTTACGCCATGGTCGGCATCGGCCGTGCCGAAACCATCCCCACGGCGGCCGCCAAGCACCGGGCCGAATTGACTCGGTGCGGCCGCTACGCCTGGGGCCTTTCCGCCCCGGTGGCCACCCTGGCCGGACAAGTCCACCAGGAAAGTTGCTGGCGCGAGGGGGCCGTGTCGCCGGTGGGCGCGCGTGGCTTGGCGCAGTTCATGCCGAGCACCTCCCGCTGGATCGCCGGCCTGGTGCCCGATCTGGCCGCCAATGCCCCGTATAACCCCGGCTGGGCCCTGCGCGCGCTGGCCGAATACGACAAATGGCTGTGGGACCGGGTGAGCGCCCGGGACGATTGCCAGCGCATGGCCATGGCGCTGGCCGCCTACAACGGTGGACTTGGCTGGGTGCAGCGCGACAAGCGGTTGGCCGCGCGAAGCGGCGCGGACCCGTTGGCCTGGTGGGACCACGTGGAACGGTTTAACGCCGGCCGGTCCGCTGCCGCCTTCCGGGAGAACCGAGGCTACCCCCGGCGCATTCTGCGCGTGCTCGAACCACTCTACCTGTCGGCCGGCTGGGGCCGGGGGGTGTGCCATGAGTAAGTGGATCTTCTGCCTTGTCCTCAGCGGGCTTGTCGCATCGGCTGGCTGGGCCATGGGCTACCGGGCCGGCTACGGCCGGGCCGATGCCGCCCGCCAGGTCGAGGTGGCCGGGCTCAAGGTCCAGCTCGAAACCTGGAAGGCCGCGCAAGCTCAGGCATGGGCCGAAGCCGAGCGCACGGCCCGGGAGAAACTGGAGGCGGCCCAGGCCCGGGTCAATACCCTGGTCGTCAAACTGGACCAGACGAAAAAAGAGAACGCGGCCAAGGTCCGCGACATCACACGGAGGATCCCGCATGCGACGGCTGGCAATACTTGCACTTTCAGTCCTGAGTTTGTGCGCCTGTACAACGAGGCCGTCGGTTGCACCACCGGTGGTGCCGGTGACGGTGCCGTGCCCCAAGCCGGCGGTGCCGGCGGCGCTGCTGGAACGCCCGGAACCGCCCCGGCCTCTGGTGCCGCAGTACGACGCGACGCCGTGACCCCGGCCGATATCCTGGCCCACATCCGCGACTATGGCGCTCGGTCCCAGGCGATGGAGGCCCAACTTGGCGCCTTGATCGACTTGGTTGGGGGCGGCGAGGGAGCCAAGTGATGGACGTTGCCGACGAGGGGCAACAGGCCGAAGCCCTGTTCCTGGCCGGGGCGATTGCGGCCGCCCGTACCCCCGCCCCGGCCGAAACGCAGGTGATTGTAAATGGCCAGGTGGTGTGTGCGGATTGCGGACAGCCCATCCCGGCCAAGCGGCTGGCCGCCGTGCCCGGCGCGGTGCGCTGCCGGGATTGCCAGGTGGAAGCCGAAGGATAGGGAGGGGTTGTGGAGGAGCTGATCTGGAAGTTGTTGCCCATCGGCGTGCTTGTCGTCCAGGGGCTGTTCGTCTGGGGCATGTGGTCGCTGTCCAAGAAATTCGTGACCTGCGACGCCTGCAAGGCCGTCCACGCGGAGTACGACAAGCAGTTGGCCGCTGTCATGGCCGAAGGCCGGGCCTTGCAAGGCAGCCTGGGCAACCTGGCCACCACCGATGATCTCCACGAAGTAGCCTTGCAGGTGAAGGACCTGGGCGGCGGTCAGGAGGCCTTGCGCGAATCCATCAAGTCCCTGGGCATCTCCATCGACCGGCTGGATCGGCCGATCCAACTGTTGCTGGACCATCACATCAACGGAGGCGGGAAGTAATGGAATTCTCGGATTTGCTGGCCCAGGACCGTCGGCTGGTGATCCTGCGGTTTTTGCTGGAAGACCAGGATCGGACGCTCAACACCTCGATCCTCCAGGATGCCCTGGACCAGATCGGCCACGGCTGCTCGCGTGATTGCGTGGAGACCGAGTGCGCCTGGCTGGCCGAGCAACGGCTTGTCCAGATTGACCGGGTGGGGCCGGTAACCGTGGTGACCCTGACCGGCCGTGGCCAGGACGTGGCCGAGGGCAAGGCGACCGTGCCGGGCGTCAAGCGCCCCCGGGCGAGGTAGCCATGGCTCGCAAGTCGACGGTCAAGACCTTGCCGACGCAGATCCGCGCCGAGGTGGACCGGCTGCTGGCCGACGGCCGCTACACCCTCGACGATGTGGTGGCCCATCTTCGCAAGCTCGGCGCCGACGTCTCCCGTTCGGCCCTGGGGCGGTATTCCAAGGAATTTGAGGCCGTGGCGGCCAAGATGCGCGAGGCGCGCGAGGTCACGACTGCTTTTGCCAAGGAGCTTGGCGAACTGCCGGACAATGACATGGGCCGGATGCTGGCCGAGTTGCTGCATACTGTTGTCTTTAAGGTGTTGACGAACCAGACCGGCGCCGACGGTGCGGCCGACGCCCAAGACGTGATGTTTCTGGCACGCTCACTGAAGGACTTGGCAACCGCCAACCGAATGTCCGCCGAGCTGGAAATGAAGATCCGGGACCGAGTGGCGACCGAGACCGCCAAGAAGGCCGCCGGCGCCGCCGAGGACGCAGCCCGGGAACAGGGGCTGTCCGCCGAAACCGTCGAAGCCATCAAGGCGCGCATCCTGGGCATTCGCAAACCGGCCCGGGCCGGAGCCTGATATGCCTGGTGCCGTCTCTGTTCATCCCCAAGTTCAGGATAGCGTTCCGGATCCCGATTGGGCCGCCATCCGCGAGGCTTCCCGCCAGGCCCTCTCCGAGCAGCTCCAGACCGAGGTGCTCCCGGACGTCTTGCTGGACTACCAAAAGAGCGCCCTGGAACTGGTTGAACGCTATGATGTCGTCATCATCGAAAAGAGTCGCCGCATTGGCTTGACCTGGGGCCTCTCCTCCTTGGCCGTTTTGACGGCCGCCGCTTCCCGGCAGGGTGGCGGCATGGACGTGCTCTACATCGGCTACAACCTGGATATGGCCCGGGAGTTCATCGACACCTGCGCCATGTGGGCCAAGGCATTCCATCATGCGGCCTCGACGGTCGAAGAGTTCGTTTTCAAGGACCGGTCCCCGGATGGTGGTGACAAGGACATCCAGGCCTTCCGGATAATCTTTGCCTCGGGCTTCGAGATCTGTGCCTTGTCCAGCCAGCCCCGGAGCCTGCGCGGACGCCAGGGCATGGTCATCATCGACGAGGCCGCCTTTCACGACGCCCTTGATGAGCTCATCAAAGCGGCCATGGCCCTGCTTATCTGGGGTGGCAAGGTTATCATCAACAGCACACATGATGGCGAGGACAACCCGTTCAATGCCCTGATCGAGGAGGTCAAAAAAGGACGCAAGCCCTACGGCCTGCTCAAGATCGATTTCGACCAGGCGCTTCGGGACGGCCTTTACAAGCGGATCTGCCTGGTCACGGGCAAGACCTGGTCACCGGATGCCGAGGCTAAGTGGCGTGAGGAGATCCTAGCGCTCTATGGCGAGCATGCCGACGAAGAACTTTTTGTCATTCCGGCCCAGGGGTCCGGCACCTACTTGCCGCCGGCACTCATTCAGCGCCAGCAGCGGGACGGCATCCCGGTCGTGCGTTGGAGCTGCGACCGTTCCTTCGTCACCCTCCCCGAGGATATTCGCGAAGCCGAAACCCGGCGCTTTTGCGAAACCGAGCTGGCGCCGCTCCTGGCCACGCTTGATCCGAGCCTGCCCACCTATTTCGGCGAGGATTTTGCCCGCAAGGGTGACATGACCTCACTCTGGCCAGCCCAGCGTCAACGCAACATGCAACTGCGCCCCCATTGTGTGATCGACCTGTGGAACGTCCCTTATGAGACGCAAAAGCAGGTTGTCTTTTATATCCTGGACCGTTTGCCGAATTTTATGTCCGGCGCCTTCGACGCCACGGGGAATGGCGGCTATCTGGCCGAAGTCGCGATGCAACGCTACGGCGAGCGTGTGCAGCAGGTATCCATCACGCCGGCGTTTTACGCCGAAGTGATGCCCAAGTGGAAAGCCGCTTTCGAGGACGGTACGATCCTGATCCCGGCCGATCTGGACATTTACAACGATCACCGGGCGGTCAAGACCATCCGGGGCGTGCCCCAGATCGTGCGGGAAGCAAAAAATCAGGGCAAGGGCGAGGAATCCAAAAAAGCCGGCCAGCAACGGCACGGCGACTCCGCCGTTGCCGACCTCATGTGCTTTTACGCCAGTCTCCTGGAGATCGAAGAGTACGGATATGTGCCGGCCACGCCGGCCGGCGCCGGCCCTGGCCAGGATGACGATGACACGGACGATGACGGCCGGCGGTTCGGCCAGGGGGCATACTGATGGCGACCTTATATGATTATCTGGGCCGGCCGGTGGAACTGGACCGGCTCAAGGATGAGGAGGCCGGTCCGACCGTGACCGGCCTGCGCCAGGTGCTGTCCGGACATCCGGCCCAGGGCCTGACGCCGGTGCGCCTGGCCCGGTTGCTGCGCGCATCCGAGGAAGGCGACCCGGTCGCTTATTTGGAGCTTGCCGAGGAGATGGAGGAAAAAGACCTCCATTATCGGAGCGTCCTGGCCACCCGAAAATACCAGGTCTCCGGGCTGGATATCACGGTGGAGTCGGCCACGGACGCGGCCGAGGACATCCAGGCCGCCGACCTGATCCGCGACTGGATTAACCGCGACGAGCTGCGCGACGAGCTTTTCGACATCCTGGACGCCGTCGGCAAAGGCTACAGCCTCACGGAAATCATCTGGGACACCTCGGGGGGGACCTGGCTGCCGGCGCGTTTGGAGTGGCGCGATCCGAGATGGTTCCAGTTTGACAGGGTGGACGGCCGCACGCCCCTGCTCCTGTCCGAGACCGGGCAGCCCACGCCGCTGTCGCCCTACAAATACATTTACCATGTGCATCACAGTAAATCCGGCCTGCCAATCCGTGGTGGCCTGGCCCGGGCCGCCAGTTGGGTGTATCTGTTCAAGAATTTCGATCTCAAGTCCTGGGTGCAATTTACCGAAGTGTTTGGGTTGCCGCTTCGCCTGGGCAAGTATGGGGCGGGAGCCTCCGAGAAAGACAAGGCCGTGCTACTGCGAGCCGTGCGGAATATTTCCAGCGATGCGGCGGCCATCATCCCTGCATCCATGACTATCGATTTTGCCGAATCAAAAATTACCGGCAACATCAGTCTGTTCGAGGGATTTGCGAAATTCCTGGATGCCCAAGTTTCAAAACTGGTTTTGGGGCAGACCGGCACCACGGATACCGGCCAGCATGTGGGTACGGCTGACGCCCATGAGCGAGTGCGCCAAGATATCGAAGAGGCCGACGCGCGGCAGCTTGCCGCGCCGCTCAATCGGGATCTGGTGCGTCCTATCATTGACCTGAACTTCGGGCCGCGAAAGCTCTACCCCCGCATTGTCATCCGCCGGGCCGACGAGGAGGACTTGGCCGCTCTGGCCGACAACTTGGTCAAGCTGGTGCCGCTGGGGCTCGAAGTGGAGATGTCCGTGGTCCGGGACAAGTACGGCCTGCCCGAGCCGCCGGCCGGCGCGGTGCTGCTGCATGCGCCGTCCCAGGGCAAGCCCGCCCTCGAACCGGGCCAGCAGGGCCAGGCCGTGGAGCCGGAGGTATTGCCGCCCGAGGGCGCCCCGCGCCAGGCCGCCGCCTCCCGGTCTATGCCCGCCACCCTCCCGGCCGCGCCGGAGAAGCGCCAGGACGCCGTGGACGTGGCCGTGGCCGAGGAGCTGTCCGACTGGCAGCCGCTGGTCGATCCGCTCCTGGATCCAGTGCGCCAGCTCCTCGACGAGTGTTTGCAACAGGGGCTGTCCCTGGAGGACTTCCAGGGCCGCCTGGCCGGCCTGATTGCAGCCCAGGACCCCACGGCCCTGGCCGATCACTTGGCCAAGCTGGCCTTCATGGCCCGGGTCGCCGGCGAGACGGGGGCGGTCGGTGGCAAGTGAGGATGTCCGCTACCAAGCCCTGCCGCCCGAGGAGGCCATCGCCTATTTCAAGGCCAAGGGCTACAACCTGGCGTCCTCCTGGGACTGGCGCGACGTCTGGCAAAAAGAGCACGCCACCATGTTCACGGTGGCGAAAACCGCCGGCTTCGACGTGCTCAAGGACATCCACGCCGCCGTGGATGACGCCATTGCCCAGGGACTGACCCTCAAGCAGTTTGCGGCCCGGCTCACGCCGATCCTCCAGTCGAAAGGCTGGTGGGGCAAACAGGAGCTGCCCGATCCTCTGACCGGCGAGGTCAAGGCGGTGCAGCTCGGCAGTCCGCGCCGGCTGCAAATCATCTACGACACCAACATGCGCATGGCCCAGGCGGCCGGCGAATGGGCGCGCATCCAGCGGACAAAATCCACATCTCCCTTCCTGTTTTATTTTGCCACACTGGATGGCAAGACTAGGCCCCAGCACCGGGCATGGCACGGCACAATTCTCCCAGTTGACCACCCGTGGTGGAAGACTCATTTTCCCCCGAACGGTTGGAGATGCAGATGCGATACGATCCAACTCTCTGCCCATGATCTCCAGGCAATGGGCTATGAAGTGAGTTCCGACCCGGTGGTGGAGATGGTGGAGTATTACAACGAACGTACAGATGAGAGGATCTGGATACCCAAGGGCATCGATCCCGGATTTGGCTACAATCCTGGCGAGGCGGCCCTGGATGGCAACGCGGCCCGGGCGCTCATGGGTAAGCTGGTGGACGCCAGCCCGGACATGGCCGCCGCCCAGGCCGCCTCGGCAAAATTCGTCGTGCCGGCCATGAAGCGGGATCTGGTGGACTGGATCGCGCCACGTCTCGACGCGCTGGAAGCCAAGGAGCCCATCAAGACCGGCGAGCGCCGGGTGGTCGGAGCCCTCCCCGACGCGGTGCTCGACTTTTTCAAAAGCGGCCGGGCAATGGCGGGCGGACAGGCCGTGGAGTTGTCCAGCGGCGCCATCACCCTGTCCGAGGACGGCATCAACCATCTGTACCGCGAGGCCAAGCGGGGCAGTGGCGTGGGGCTGCCCCGGGAGACCATCGAACGGGCCGTGGACGCCCTGTGGGAGCCGGAAGCCATCTATTGGGACAAAAGCAATCCGGCCCTGCTCTATCTTGTCGATGCGGGCGACGGGGCGGGCAAGCTGGTGGTCCGGGTCAACTATGCCACCCGGATCAAAGTCCCGGCGGAAGGTGGAACGATTCGGCGGGAGACGATTCGCACGAATGATTTGTGGTCAGGGCGGTTGATCAACCCCGCTGATATGGAGAACGTCGGGATGTATGAGCGCATCAAATAGATAAGGCCGTCTGGGTGGTGCGCAAACTCCACGGGGGGACTCACTCCTACCAGGGAAGCATAGCCCCGACCGGCAGCGACATTCCCGGTCTCTCCAGACGGCCTCCAAAAGGACTCTTCTTAAATAAGCCCTCCTGGGCCGTTTGACAAGCCCGGACAAGGGCGATGGTGCCAAAACCCAGTAAACGCGCCAGTAAACGCCCCTCCGCGCGAATGCGGGGCACATCCGGTCTTGCCTTGGGCCTGCCATGCGGGCTAGGTGTCGGCAACGCCCTCCGGGTCGCCTCCAGACCCACCCCCCCCACTCACGAAAAATGACTTTGACTCGGACACGGTTCCGAGCCGTGCCAGCCCGCCGCCCGGCCTATGGTCCGGGCCATGTTGCGTCGCGCCATCAATACCGTGTCCCTGGCTCCCGGGGATGCCCAGCAGTGGGTCCAGCTCCTGCCGTTCGGCACGTTCATGGGCCGGGATGGAGCCGGCCCCTATCATATGGACGATCCCCAGGCCGTCATTGACGCCACCCTGGCGGCCGCCGCTGGCGCGGATCTGCCTGTCGATTACGACCACCAGACGCTCTGGAGCCGGGACAATGGCCAGCCCGCGCCGGCCGCCGGCTGGTTCAAGGACTACCAAGGTCGCCCCGATGGCTTGTGGGGTCTTGTCGATTGGACCCAGGCCGCCGCCGCCCGGCTGGCGGACCGGCAGTACCGCTATCTTTCCCCCGTTTTTTGGCACGACCCGGCCGGCAACGTGATCCGCCTGGAGCACGCTGCCCTGACCAACACCCCAAACCTGGAGCTGGCGGCCGTGGCCAGCCGGCTCCCCAACCACGGAGGGGAAATGGACCCCAAGTTGCTCGCCGCCCTGATCGCCGCCCTGGGGCTGCCGGCCGAAACCACGGCCGAACAATTGGTGGCGCACGCCAAAGGACTGGCCGCCAAGGCCCGGACCGACGGCGCCAAGTTGACCGCCATGGCCAGAAGCCTCGGGTTGCCGCCCACGGCGACTATCGATGCCATCGAAGGCTGTGTCGCCGGCACCATGGATTCGATCGCCGAGACGGCCAAGGTCTTGGGTCTTGCCGAAGCGCCCCTGCCCGAGGCCCTGGCCGCCCATGCTCGCGAGGCGCTTTCCACCCGGCAGTCCCAAACTGCCGGCCCCGATCCCGCCCGGTTTGTGCCTATCGAGCAGTTCCGGGCCGTCAACGACCGCCTGGGCGCCATCGAAACGCGCCTGGCCGGTGACACCGCGACCCGGGCCGTGGACGCGGCCATGGCCGCCGGCAAAGTTATCCCGGCCACCAAGGATTGGGCCCTGGCCTATGCGTCCAAGGATCTGGCCGGCTTCGAGGCCTTTGCGAAAACCGCCCCGGTCATCGTCAAGCCTGGCCGACAGGCTCCGGCCGGCCAGCCGCCCGTCGCCGACGGCGAGCTCGACGAGGCCGCCCTGGCCGTGTGCTCCCGCCTCGGCCTCACGCCCGAGGCCTTCAAGAAACAGCAAAAGGAGGGCGCGTAAATGGCTGCCTTGACCCAGGACCGGGACACCCCTTTCCGGGAGGACAAGCTCTACGTCCATCCCGTGGCCGCCGGGGCCGTGATCTATTTCGGGGCCCTGATCGTGCTCAATTCCAGCGGCTATGCCGAGCCGGCCACCACGGCCACCGGCAAAAAGGGCCTTGGCCGGGCCGACGCCGCCGTTTCCAACGCCGCCGGGGCCGACGGCGCCGTCACCGTGCCCATCCGGCGCGGCTGCTTCCGGTTCGCCAACGACGGCAACGTGACCCGGGCCCACATCGGCGGATCGGCCTACGCCGTGGACGATCAGACCGTGGCCCCCACCGACGGCACTTCCACCCGCTCGGCCGTGGGCACCATCCGCGACGTGGACGCCCTGGGCGTCTGGGTCGAGATCTAAGGAGCGCATCACATGGATGTCATCAACGCGAGCGCCCTGTCGGCGCTTTTCACCGGCTACCGCATCCTGTTCCAGCAGGCCTATGACGCCGCCCCCTCCTACTGGGAACGGGTGGCCATGCTCGTGCCCTCGACCACGTCCGAGGAGCACTATCCCTGGCTGGGCGACATCGCGGATCTGCGCGAATGGATCGGCGACCGCGTGGTCAACTCCCTGGCCCTGCACGACTACGCCATCCGCAACAAGAAGTACGAGAAGACCATCGGCGTGAAGCGGGATGCCGTCGAGGACGACACCTACGGCATCTTCGGCCCTCGGTTCGCCATGCTCGGCGACAACGCCAAGCGCCACCCGGACAAGCTGATCTTTGCCCTGCTCAAGGCCGGCTTCGCCACCGCCTGCTATGACGGGCAGTACTTTTTCGACACCGATCACCCGGTCACCGTGAACGGCGTGACGTCGAGCGTCTCCAACTACGGCGGCGGCACGGGTGCGGCCTGGTATCTGCTGGACACCTCCCGGCCGGTCAAGCCACTGATCTACCAGTTGCGCCGGGCCTACAACCTGGTCCGGCTCGACCGTGACACCGACTCCAATGTCTTCATGCGGGATGAGCTGCTTTACGGCGTCGATGGTCGGTCCAATGTCGGCTTTGGCTTCTGGCAAATGGCGTATGCCTCGAAGGCTGAGCTCAACGCCGACAACTACGCCGCCGCCCGGGCCGCCATGCAGTCCCTGACCAACGAGGCCGGCTCCTCCCTGGCCATCATGCCCAACCTGCTCGTGGTCCCGCCGTCGCTCGAAGGCGCGGGCCGCAAGCTCCTCAAGAACGAGTTCAACGCCGCCGGCGCCACGAACGAATGGTTCGGCACCGCCGAGCTGCTGTCCGTGCCGTACCTGGCCTAGGAGGCGTCATGCGCATTTTAATGGTTGTCGGGAGGATCGCGGTCCAGATGGAGGAGGTGACGGTGTCGCCCCTTCGGGAGGCCGAGGTGACCCTCGCCAAGGACAAGCCCTCCGATTTTGACCTGTATGCGAACGAAGGGGCGCTCAAGATGTTGCCCCTGAAACCGGAAGCTGTTTCCGAGGTCTTCCGTTTCTTGCGGCCGGGCGGTGTGTACGCCCTTGAGATCACCGAGGTCGAGACGGCGGCCGCCGACCAGGAGGAGGAGTAGCGTGGCCAAGATTATCCGCATCACCGCGAAAAAGGACGGCTTCCGCCGCGCTGGCATGGTCCACCCGTCCACGTCCACGGACCATCCGATCGAAAGATTCACGGCCAGCCAGATCGTGGACCTCAAAGCCGAACCCATGCTCGTGGTCCAGGAACTGGAGCTGCCCGACGAACCCAAGGGCGCCGGCGGCAAGTCGGGCGGCAAATAACGAGAGGGAGGCAGGGCGATGTACGTTGACACGGCCGGCATGGTCGACCGCTACGGCACAACCAAGTTGATCCAGCTCACGGACCGGGCCACGCCCGCGACCGGTGCTCTCGACGAGACGGTGCTGGCCAAGGCCCTGGCCGACGCGGCTGCCACGATCCACGGTTACGCTCGGTCCGCCGGCTATGCCGTGCCGTTTAGCCCGGCGCCCGACATGGTGGCCGGCTGGCAGGCGTGCATCGCCCTGTATCTGCTCTACCGCGATGAGGCCCCGGACAAGGCCAAGGCGGACTGGCAAACGGCCTTGGCCCAGCTCAAGGACCTGGCCGCTGGCCGGATCATTCTCCAGGCCGCTGGCGCCGTCGCTCCGGCTCCGGCCGAGGGCGCGGCCGTGCTGTTCGAGGCGGACGATCGGATCATGACCGGCCAGGGCCTCACGGGGTTTTAGTATGGCCGACGGCATCACTTATCGGATTGAAGATGCTCAGACCAGGAAGGCCCTGGCCGCCATGGCTGCCCGACTCGGCAACCAGCGCGACGTCATGGATGATATCGGCGTCAAGCTCGTCAACTTGTCTCGTATCGATTTTTTGGCTGAGAGAGAGCCAGACGGCACGCCCTGGAAACCGCTGGCCGCGTCCACCATCCTGTCCCGGACCCGGCGCAAGACCTGGCCCGGGGCGATCCTGCGCGTCAGCGGCAGCCTGATGCGTTCCATTAACTCCCAGGCCACGGCCAATTCCGTGGTGATTGGTGCCGGCTGGGGAAATTCGTCTGCATATGCAGCGATACAGCTGCTTGGTGGCCGAGTGTTGCGCCCCCTGCGGCGCGGCGTGCTCCGGTTCAAGGTGGACATGGAGACCGGCCGTTCCCGATTCGCCTCCAAGTCCAAGGCCAATTTCGAGCAGGATGTGACGTTCGGCGGCAAGCCGACCGTGATCCCGGCCCGGCGGTATCTGCCTATCTCGGGCCCGCTGCCGGATGCCTGGATCGCCTCCTGCCTGGACACCATCAGTCAGCATCTGGAGGCGGCGGCCCGTGGCTGATCGCACCATCACCGCAATCGAGGACGCCGTCCTGGCCAAGCTGGCCGGCCTGACCGCCAGCCACGGCGTGCGCCAGATCGGCCCGTACAACGGCGATCTCGACCTGGAGCGATTCCAGGCCGCCGTGCAGCAGTGGCCGGCCGTGCTGGCCTACTATTCCGGCTCGTCATTCGAGGATCACGGCCAGCGTCGCGCCGAGATCATGGAGTTCGTGATTTTTGCCTGCGAGCGTCACGAGGTCGACCAATCCCAGGCCCGCCGGGGCGGCCCGACCAATCCGGGCAGCTACACGCTGCTTACGGCCGTTGCCGACCTCCTGGAAGGCAAGCGCGTCATCGCCGCCGGCGACGTGTTCCCGTGTGAGCGCCTGGCCCAGCAGTCCGAGATCCAGGGCCAGGGCCTGTCCGTGTACTCGGCCCGCTACGCCATCAAAACCGTTTACCTGGTCCCCATGGAGTAAACCATGTCCAACCCGCAACGCAGTCGTATCACCGCCACGTTGGTGAAGGCCGAAACAGCCTACGGCGAGGACTCTGGCCCGACCGGCGCCAATGCCGTCCTGGTCACCGGCGCTCCCGAGTTCACCGCCGACGCCAACAAAATTGACCGCGAGATCTACCGCGACACCTACAGTCCGGCCGGCAGCATCATCGGCGCCAAGTCCGCAAAATTGAAGGTCAAGGTCGAGATGCGCGGCGGCGGCCTGGACGGTACGTCCAAACCCAAGGCGCCCGACTACGACCCGCTTCTGCTCGCCTGCGGCATGCAAAAGGCCGAGGTGCTCCGGGTGACCGTGGGCACGCCCGGCGCCTGGCAGGCCGGCGAAACCATCACCGGCGGCACGTCCACCGCCCACGGCACCGTCGAATACGTCGAGCGCGACACCCTGATCGTGCTGTCCTCGGTCACGGGCACCTTCGATGAGGGCGAGACCGTGACCGGCGGCACCTCCGCCGCTACCGGCGCCGTCACCAACCTGGCGCCCGGCCTTATGTACCGGCCCAAGACCTACGACGTCGACATCATGCCCTCGGCCAGTGTCCGCTTTTACAAGGACGCGATCCTGCACAAGATCGCCGGCGTGGTCGGGACCTGGTCCCTGACCGCCGAGGTGGGCAAGCTGGCCTACCTGGAATTCGAGCTGTCCGGGCTGTGGGTCGATCCCGAGGATGGGGCCATCCCGAGCCTGACCCTGGCCGATCTGACCGGCCCCCAGGCCCTGGCCATGGGCATGCGCATCGGCACGTACACGCCCGTCGCGAACGCGCTCAAGCTCTCTCTTGGGGCCAAGATCGAGAAGCGCAACGACCTCAACGGCCCAGATGGCCTCATCGGCTTTGTCATCACCGGCCGCGAGCCGTCCGGCTCTCTGGATCCGGAGACGGACACCCTGGCCAACTACAACCCGTGGGCCGCCTGGAAATCGGGCACCAAGTTCCGCCTCAACGGTTACCTGGGCTCCGAGGCCGGCAACCGCTGGGCCGTGCATGTCGGCCAGGCGCAGTGCACCGAGCTCAAGTACGGCGAGCGCACCGGCCTGGTCACCTACGACAAGACGTTTGCCCCCTGTCAGGAACGCCTGGGCGACGACGAGCTGCGGCTCGTGCTGTTCTAAAACCCCAACCCCAAAAGGACCGATACCATGCCTTACGACCTGAGCGCCGATCGGAACGTCTTGACCATTTTCGACAAGTTATCCGGTGACGAAATGGATTTCTTTTATCGGATGCCCACGAACGAGGAGCGCGTGAAGTACGACAGCGCCATGACCAAGCGCAAGGGCACCAAGATCGTGGTCAACAAGAAGTGGCCGTTGCTCCAGGCGGGCTTTGGCGCCGCGATCATGACCGGCTTCGAGAAGGGAGCCTTCGCGGTCAACGGCAAGGTCATCGCCTCCGACGCGACCGATCCCGACTACTACAAGGGGTGGAAGAACCTGATCTATCAGAAGCGTTCGGATCTGCTCGGGCACCTGGCCCGGGTGGTGTTCAGCGCCGCCGCCCAGGCCGATGCCTCCATCGAACTGGATGACGACGCGGACGTGCTCGAAGATCTGGACAACCCGGACTTCGCTTTCGAGGACGACGACACCGCCATCCCGGGCGACGCGACGGCCTCGGAGCCCGTCGCCAACCCTTTGTCGGGGCAATAGAGCGCTCGCTCGACAGCTGCGATGGGGGGCGGGAGCAATGCAAGCGGGACAACGGCCCATGGCTGGCAGCCGTCTGCAAACGCTGTCCCAAATACAAGATCCGCCCCTCGCGCTATGTCGGCCGGCTCTTTGAGCTGCGTTGTCTGCGGCTTGGCGGCTATCCGTTCCGGGCCGACGATCTGCCCCTTGCAACCTGGATGGACCTGGGGATCCTGGAGTCCGTGATACAGTCCAAAACTCCGGTCATGAGGATCGTTTAGCATGGTCGAAAACCGCGTGCGCATCATCATCGAAGGGGATTCCTCCCTGGGTGTCCAGAGCATCAATCAGACCAATGCTGCTCTGGACACCCTGTCCGCGCGCGGGAAGCAGGCCGGCGATACCGTCTCCGCTACGACCACTCAGACTGTGGAACTGGGCCGGCAGGGACCGGCCTCGGTGGGGCGTGTGGGGGGCGCTCTGGACGCGGTTGTGGCCAAGGAGCGGCAAGCCAAGGAGGGCATGTCCTCCGTAACGTCGCAGACCGAAGACCTGGGCCGCCGGGGGGCGCCGGCGGTCAATCAGGCCAGCGGGGCCATGGACACCCTGACGGCCAAGGAGAAGCAGGCCGAAGCGGCGGCAAAAGGCGCGACCTCCCAGATGGTCGAGCTGGGCAACCAGGGACGCGCGGTCGCCAATACGGTCGCCAGCTCGTTTTCGCGGTCCAATTCCGTCATGACCACCATGACGGAGGGGGTTGCTGCCAATGTGGGTCGGCTGGCCGCCGGCTATCTGACTCTGCAATCAGCTATCCAGGCCGTCCAGACCGTTGCCTCAATGCAGTCGCTCTATGCCTCGTTCCGGGGCATTTTTGGGGATCGGGCGACCGAACAGCTCTACTACGTTATTGCGGCCGCTAACAGATATGGCAAGAGCATTGATGATGTAGCGGGGTCATACCGTAAGTTTGCCGCAGCAGCAGACTATGTCGGCATGCCAATGCATGATATCCAGAAAATTTTCGAGGCAACAACCCAGTCGATTACAAAGGTCGGTGGTTCGTCAGGGGATGTCGCTGGCGCGCTCTTGGCCATCCAACAGTCTCTTGGAAAATCTACTGTCATGGCCGAAGAGTTCAGGCTTCAGTTCGCCGAGCGCATTCCTGGGGCCATGAAGATGGGCGCCGATGCGATGGGGGTGACGATTTCTGAATTTCAAAAGTTGATGGAGTCCGGGCAAGTCGTAGCCAAGGATTTTTGGCCTCGCTTGGCTGACGAAATGAACAAGTTCTCCCAGGGGTGGCAGGCATCGAGTGATACGATCGATGCCAATTTAGAACGCCTGAAAAACGCCTCTAAGGAATTCGCTGACTCTGACTTCATGAGCAGTATCGTTAGCGGCGCGCTTAAATTCTCGACCAATGAAGTCCGTGGATTAACTGGGTGGCTTGACGATACCGTATTGAAGATCCGCGCGATAAAGGCGGAAGCATCTGGTCAGTTATCGCCATTTGAGTCCTGGACGAGTTCTCTTGATGAGCTCAGAAAAAAGCTGGCAGCCCTTGACCAGCAAAAGAGCGATTACCTTGCCACGCTCAAAAGCCAAGCCACGGATCTGACCAAAGCTCTGGTCGACTTGCAGACGAACCAGGTGGACTTCGGCCGCTCCCAGGAAAATGCGGACGTTCTGCGGCAAAAGCTCCGTTGGGTCGAGGATCAGATCCGCGCCCTGACCGGGCAGACCTGGACCGTCAACGTCGTGGCCAATGTTGATACGTCACAGCTCAAAGTCGCTCAAGCCTACATCCAGGAGATCATCAAGGGGACGGCCGAGGTAAAGGCCCGTACTCTCGACACGGACCGCTACAACCTGGAAAACGCCCTGAACCAGGTCGCCAAGGCCAAGTCGGACCTTGAAAAGAAGCTGGCAAACCCCAATGCCGATGCTCGGGAAAAATCGGTATTGGAGCAGCAGCTTGCAGGGATCAACCAACAGATATCAGATGCTCAGCTTGGGTTCAGGGAACTTGATAAACAAAAGAAAAAGGTGCTTGAGCAGCAGGTACAGGAAAGTAGCTCTGTAAAGGCACTCAAAGAAAGCCGGGGTGGCATAAACGATTCTGAGCTGAGTAAACAGACCCAGATATCTGATGCGCATGCTTTGTCTGTTGCCAGACAGCAGGATGCCTACAAAAAATTACAGGCCGGCTTGGTCGATCTGCCGACATACTATACCGAAGTTTCCCGCGCCCAGGAGGCAGAGCACACTTCTGTCGACCGCATCACCAAGGCCATAGAGCGGGAGGGTAAGGCGCGCGGGGGTGCCGCGAACGCCGCCGCCCGATACGGCGAGCAGGCCTCGTCCTATCTCCAGCAGGCCAGCGACCAATACGAACAGCTCCAGGCCCAGCTGAACGGTGACACGCTCGGGGCCAAACTGGCCGCCATCGACAAAAAATACAACCAGGCCGAAAGCGCCATCCGCAAATCCATGATCGGCGCCAAGGGCGCGACCGGGGATGCCGTGGCCGCCCTGGACCAGCTCGAAAAAAACCGCGCCATTGAAAAGAAAATCGCCGAGGCCAACGCCTGGAAGAAGTCACTACAGGACGCCAGCTCCATCTTGTCCAAGCTGGGCCAGATGACCGGTGACCCCAAGGCCATCTACGCCGGGCAAATGGCTCAGGCCCAGCTTTGGCAGATCGAGCAGCAGCGGCGTGTCAACGCCATTGCCGATCCGGGCGAGCGGGCCAAGCAGCAAGCGGAGCTGTCCCGGATCGCCGCCCTGGAGGAGCTGGACGCCCGCAAGCATGCCTACGAGGGCATCAAGGCCATATCCGATGAATACTGGACCGCCGAGCGGGAGCGCGTCCAGAACCACCTGGATGCCGTCCGTGACTCCGCCAAGAGCGAGCTGGCCTATAAGATGTACGAGGCCCAGCAGTGGGACGAGTACAACAAGAAGGTCCTCGAAAACCAGGTCGAAAACGCCCAGACCTATGCGGAGATGATCAAAGCGAAATGGGCCCTGGCATACGGCTCCTACAAATCCGCATCCGGCAAGGCGCGCGACTCCTGGGCACGTGATGCAGACGCCACGATCAGCCTGACCGACAACATGGCCTCTGCCATCTCCGGCACGTTTGGCGACATCGTGCGCAGTGCTCAGGACGGCTCACTGTCCGTTACAACGATCTTCCAAAATATGTTGTCCCGCATGGCCGATGCCCTGGCCCAGTGGGTCACCGATGAGGTGAAAAACTGGCTGAAGTCGCTCCTTTCGAGCTTCTCCGGCTCCATGAGTGGGCTGGTCGGGAGCCTGTTCGGTGGCGGCACGAGTCTAGCCAGTAGCGGCTCATCCGTGGTCAGCGCCATGTCTTCGGTCGGCGTCTCCCCCTGGACGCTCGCAGGTGGTTTTTTCGCCAAAGGCGGCGCCGTGGTCGGGTCGCTGCCGGTCAACACCGTTCTCACCTCCCCCACACTATTCACTTTGGCGGACAGCGGGTTCCGCCCCTTCGCGACCGGCGGCCTCGGCCTGGGCGGCGAGGCTGGTCCCGAGGTTATCATGCCGGCCGTCAGGATGACGGATGGCAACTATGGCACGCGCGTCAAGCTCGATCAGGGCAAATCGGATAGCGCGGCCACCCAGCCCGTCGTCAACGTCCCCGTAAAGGTGGTGACGATCTTCGACAAGGCGATGGTCGGAGACGCGTTGCGGGAGCCCGGGAACGTGAGGGTGATTGTAGCAGAGATGGAACGCGAAGGATTCAGGAGGCAGTAATGGCCTACGTGACAGGGACCTGCGTCGGGCACTTGGCCTTGTTGGATGCGCTCAAGGCGTTCCTTGAGGCGCAGGGATGGACCACAAAGCGATACACGACGGGTGATGTCTACGAATACATCGCTATGGGGCCGGGGCTGACGGGGGCGGATGAGATTTATATTGGCATCAGAGCAGTCACAAATACATCGGTCCCCTATTACAACTGGAATCTACGTGGATATACCGGATACTCATCAATTTTGGATTTTCTTACACAACCCGGGGCCATACTCCAGAATGGAGCGAATATACCGTCATTGCTTTTGACGAATGGGGCTATTCAATATTGGTTTGTTGCAAATACTAGACGCATAATTATCATAGCAAAATGCGGGCTCAGCTATGAATGCGCTTATTTGGGTTTGATTTTGCCTAATGCACCAGAATCGCAACTTTCCTATCCTCTGTTTATTGGTGGGAGTCACGTTTCTGGTACCGCAACATACACCAGCCAAGACTATGACCATTTTTCTTTTTGGAACCCTCAAACGTCAACTACATCTTTGATACCTCAATCAGTATTCCTTGTTAATGGCACGTGGTTAAAAGTTGCGAATCGTGGTGGAGACGGGAACGGACTCGTAATTCACCCGTATTGTGGATTGCCATCTAATGAAGGCGAAACAACAATAACCATGACCAATTTTTTTGCTATACGAGAAAACATAGATGGAAGTTATCCGCTGTTCCCATGTAGAATTATGTCAAACGAAGCGTTGTCGGCAAGAGGGCTTTATGGGGAGCTGGATGGTGTATATGGCATCCCTGTGTGGGGATTTACGGCTGAAGATATCATTACAATTGGCAGCGTTACTTATATTATAATTCCTTCTGCATACAGAACTAGCCGGCGATCATATGCCGCAATTAGGTTGGTGTAACATGAGTTATACAGAAGGTACTTGTACTAGCCAATTCGGTTTACTTGAAAAAATAAAACAGTTTTTAGAGGATAATGACTACACAACGGCGCTCTATGCCCAAGACACAACAACGTATAATAATTGGGCATATAGTTGCCCAGAGTCTTCGGCCAACGCAAAGCGTTTGCATATATATAAAAATGGCATCTATTTAAACTTCAGAAGCACTTATGGGGCGGGACTTTTCCCTGTGTCCCCAGCAAAACATTACGGCATAGGGTTTAATGTCGGGAGCGGGTTTGATGCGTCAAAAAATTGGGATGCGCAACCTGGCGTTGCAACGATTTATAACGCGCCGACGTATACGATGCCTGCGTATACGTGGATGAATTCTTCTGCTTCTTACCGTATGTTTCTTTGGGATAGCCCGTTTACATTTCTTGTGTTTATAAAGTTTTCTAATACGTTTGTTAGTTATATATACATCGGTGAAGTGTTTCCAAAATACGGAGATTGGGATGGTGGTAAATTTTATTTAGGATCTACAAAACACGACGATAGTGACGTAACTAAGACATCAAATACTGCATGTATTTTTACATATGACAGTGCTTTTTTTGGCGCGATTAATGTTACGACAGCCGGTGCTTGGCCTTATACTGGATGGGCACCTTGCGGGTATATCTACGGGACATCATCTCCATATTTTATCCCAGGCGCTTATGGGAGATGGTCTATGTCTACGCGGTCCGGGGCAACAGTTGGAGACTATTACAGTAGCGTACTGCAAAACCTGCCTTCAAGCTATACGTCGCCGGTGCAGTTACTTCCAATACAGCCAAGATTAAAACGGAGTGATAGTAATAACTATGTATCTCTACTTGGTGAATACCCGCACGTAAAAATTACAGCAGGCCCGGCATCGGTGTCTGAGAGTGTTTTTGCTTATGCTGGAGTAAGATATATATTGTTGCCCATAAGCTATAATGAAAGCGGCTACAACAATGCACTTTTGGCCGTCGAGTATGAGGGAGCTTGATGAGCACCTACGCCGGCACGCTCCCATCGGCTATCCTGACCGACTTTGATGAGGTCAGCTATACGCCGTCCATGCCAGGCCCTAACACTTGGCCCTTGGCAAGCAATGCTTGCCTCGTCTTGGACGGAGCACTGTCAGGGGCACTGACCAATAACGCGCCAATCGAAATGCACCCGACCAGCCATGCCGGGGTGCTGCTGCCGGGATTTGCGTTCGGCCACGTCTATGCGTTGCCATCTGCCGATATCGACCTGGGGACGGTGATCGATGGTGGCGCGGCCGAGATAGAGCTTTGGAACGCCGCCCTGGAATCCGTGACCTGTGCGAGCGTCTCCGAGTCCGAGATGGATGGCATCGCCAATGACGCGCCGGTGGCGCCGTTCACCCTGTCGCCGCTTGGCAGCCTGACCGTCACCTACACCGTCGCCTCCAATGGTCCGGTGGATATTGCGGCCACGCATACCCTCGTGATCGGCGCGGATACGTTGGCCATCGCCTTGTCCGGATCTCGGGCCGTGGTGCTGTCTTTGTGGCCGGATAACGGCATTGTCGAAAAGCTCTCGTGGCTCTCGGATGTCATCACCTTCCGCGATGGCGGGGAACAGCGCATTGCCAAGCGGTTGCAGCCCCGGCGGTCGGTCAAGATCCCGGTGCGGCCGCCGGACCGCGCCTATGCCCAACGGCTCGACAACATGGCTCAGGCCTGGCGTGCGAATGCCTGGCTGGTGCCGCTGTACCAGGAGGCTCAGCGGATTACGGCCCCTGTGGCCGAAGGTGCGACGGTGTTGGCCGTGGAGACCGGCAACATGACGCTCGTGGCAGGCGATCGCGTCATGGTCTGGTGGTCGGCGGCGGCCTGGGCCGTCGTGGAGGTCGCGTCCCTGACCGACGCGGCCATTGTCTGCGCCAAGCCCCTGACGCCCCCGACCGGCCAAGTCGGAGCGGTGTATGCCGTGCCGGTACATCCGGCCGTGCTCGTCGCCTCGCCGATCCGGGAGCGCACGCCGGGCTATCCGGACAAGTACACGCTCGAATTCCGATTTACCGAGGATCGTAACCCTGACGATACGGCGACGCTGCCCCAGTATCTCGACGTGGACGTGTTGGCCGATGTTGCGGCCTATTTGCAGGCCGACAAGCAGGACACCCAGATCACGCGGGTCATCAGTACCGTGGATTGCGACACCGGGCAGGTGTTCTATTCCAGCCCCACGGATTTCTCGGCCCAGCAGACGCCGCTCGAATTGTCGGCCCTGACCCGGGCTGCGGCCTGGGATTTGCGCCGCTTCTGCTCCCGCCGCCTGGGCCGGGTCGTGCCGTTCTGGCGGCCGGTCTACGACCGATCCATGGTGCTGGCCGCCACGATCAACGCCACGGACCAGATGCTGCGTGTCGAGGATAGGGGGTTCGCGATCCTGTCCGGCCAGGCCACCCGCCGGCACCTGATTATCGAGCTCACCGACGGCACGCGGTTTTACCGTGAGGTCACCGAGATCGCCCCGGGTGCGTCCGGCCAGGAGATCCTGACCATCAACGACGCGTTGGGCGTCAGCGTCACGCCGGCGCAGATCAGGATGATGTGCACCCTGGCCCTGTGCCGCCTGGATGCCGATGACGTGGAGCTGACCTGGGGCCGCCCGGCATGCAAGGCCACGCTCGTCTCGGTGGAGGTCGCGGCATGAGCTACGCATCCATCGACCTCAGCACCTGGTTCGGTCGCACGGTCTATCTCTACGTATTCCGCGCCGGGTCAACCGTCTGGCGCTACACCTCGACCAGCCGCGACTACACCTTTGACGGCAACGTCTACACCGCCGTGCCCATTCGGCATGGTGATTTCGAGGTATCGCAAGATGAGCTCAAGAGCGATCTGCAAATCGTCATGGCGCGCACGGTGGATATCGTGGCGCTCTTTTCCGGATTCCCGCCGGAGCACATGATCCCCGTCGTCATCTATCGCACGCATAAGGGGTGCGATGAGGCGATTGTCGAGTGGCGGGGATGGGTCGCCTACTGCAAGGTCGTGGACGACGAGGCCACCCTCCCGTGCCAGTCCAACGATATCGTGATGTCGCAATCCGGATTGGTGCGCTACTCGCGCATCTGCCGGCATGCACTCTACAGCAAGTGGTGCGGGGCGGTCGCGGCGGACTATCGGTTGCGCCTGGTCGGCGTGACCAATCCCACCGCGACCACGTTGACCCATGCCGGTTTGGCCAGCCAGGCGGACGGTTGGTGGACCGGGGGGTACGCCGAGCTCGACACGGGCGAGCGGCGCATGATCGTGGCCCATACCGGGACGACCGTGACGATCAACTATGCGTTTTCAAACGCTCTCGATCAGAGCGCCGGGATAGCGTTCTATCCTGGCTGCGACCTGACGATTGAGACCTGCGACGCAAAGTTCGGCCGCCGCGCCGCCCATGGTGGCCAGCCGAGTATTCCCCTCAACAACCCGTGGGATGCAAAGGATAAGGTCTGATCATGTTCTTTGTTAAGCTGCTTTTGCTTGTTGTCGTGTCGCTTTTGAGCATGGCCTTTCGGACGCCGGCCAAGCCCACGAACGCCACGCCGGGAGAAATCACGCAAAGTGACATGCCCATGGCCGAGGAAGGGGGCTATGTCTGCATGATGTGGGGGGAACGCTGGATACAGCGGCCAAACGTGTTGCTGTTTGCAAACCTCAATACCCAGCCCATCCGCAGCAACTCCGGGTCGTCGAAATGAGCGCAGAGGAACTGATCGTTACGTTGGCGGACATGCACGCCACACCCGACACCTGTCACGATGGCGGTCGTCGGTTTTGCAAGGAGCATGGGCTCGACTGGCGTGCGTTCCAGCGGTCTGGCCTCCCGGTGTCGCAGGTGGAAGGCTACGACGACGCCATTGTGCAGGCCATTATTGCCACGGCCCGCCGCCGGGCGGCGCGTGAGGCGGAGGTGGCATGAGCAGCGGCGGCGGCAAGGGCAAGGGCAGCCAGTCCTATACGACAGGCTATCGGTACCGGGCCGACATCGTGCAGGCCCTCTGTTCCCGGATGTCCGCCCTGGTCTCCATCATGGTGGGCAAGAAGGTCGCCTGGAAGGGCTCCGTGGCGGGCGGCACCATCTCGATCAACAACTACGGGCTGTTCGGCGGGGACAACTCGGAGGGCGGCCTAGCCGGCAATCTGGTGGTCCGGGACGGCAATTGCAACCAGCAGCCAAGCGAGTACCTGGCCGCGCGTGTTCCCACGCTCCAGCCGGCCTATCGTGGAATCGTCACTGTCGAGGCGCAGGACTTCTACTTCACCGGCCCGAACCCCTATCCCAAGGATTGGTACTACCGGCTGCAAAACTATTCGACGCCCTGGCAGCCGAACTTGATCGCCCCAAAAATCGATGGGGAGGTGACGGGTTGCAATGCTGTCCATGTCGTATGGGATGCCCTGACATCGCGATGCGATACGGATGATGAGCTTGAGTGCGGTTCCCATCTCGAACCGTCAGAAATCAACGAAGAGTCCTTTATAACCGCCGCACAGATCGCCTACAACGAGGGGCTCGGCATTTCTCCTATCTGGGATGGGTCGATATCCACCAATGATTTCGTGCTGGACATTGTCAACAACTATCTCAACGGCACAACATACGATGATCCGATTACCGGGCTCAAGACGATCAAACTGTTTCGTGGTGACTATGATGTCAATAACCTGGAAACGCTGGATGAGACCAAGATCTCAAAGCTCGTATCACATACGCGCAAGCAATGGGGAGATCTGTTTAGCCAGGTTGTTCTGAGCTTTACCCAGGTCAACAACTACGATGTCGGCGATGGTGGCGACTGCGAGACCAACCGCACCTGCATCCGGTACAATCTGCAATGCCATGCCATCCAGGGCAAGACCGTCGCCAAGGACGTTTCACGGCCGTTCATTACGCACCCCACGGTGGCGTCCCGGGCCACCGACCTTGTTTTGGCGCAGTATTCGACCCCCTGGCTGGTGATCGAGATCATGGGCGGCCGGGCCCTGGCTGGCTATGCTCCGGGTGATGTGTTCCTTTTCTCCTGGGCTGCCCTGGGGACGACGCGTGTGGTCATGCGGGTGCTCAAGACCAAGCACGCGGCCGACAATACCGTGACGCTCACCTGCTCGGAGGATATTTATGGTTTGGATTTCGCGATGTTTTCCGGTGTCGGCTCGACAGGCTGGACCAGCCCGATCGCCGCGCCGGCGGACGCGACCTCCCGACGCTTGGAGGAGCTGCCGTATCATCTCGTCGTCAACCAGGTCGTCAGCGAGTCCGACCTTGCGGATCGAGATGAAACATCCGGCGTTATGGCTGCCTTGATCGGGCAACCGTCCGGGACCAGCCTCAATTATGATCTGTATGAGTACGTGGCCTCAACAGGGGATTTTGCGGATCGCGGCGCGCGGGTGTTTACGCCGACGGGCGAGCTGCTGGCGGATATAACCCAGACGGGCACCTCGATTACGGTGGTCTCCATTACCGAGCCGCGTCGTATCGAGCCGGGGAACAATTACTTGGCCATCATCGACTCGGAGTGGGTGTGGGTCACGGCCGGTACGGTGGGCATAGCCGGCCGGTCGGCGACCCTGACCATCGCCCGGGGCGTGCTGGACACTACGCCTGCCACGCATGCGGCCGGAGCTCGCGTGTGGTTTGTCGGCTGGACCGATTACGGGTTGGACGAGACGGTCTATCTCCAGGGGCTGACGGCCAGGATCAGGGCCTGCCCCAGGACGGCCCGGGGCGTGCTGGCGCTGGCCAGCGCCAGCGAAAACGCCCTGGAGGCGGATGCCCGGGCCATCCGCCCATATCCGCCGGCCAATGTCCGGATCAACGGGGATCTGTACCCCGACACGCTGGCCGACAATGCGGCCATTACCGTCACCTGGGATAACCGCAACAGGCTCAACCAGACCGGCGGTCTGTTTGCCCAGGACGCCAGCAACATCCTGCCCGAAACCGGCACGACCATCAGCATCTACATCTATGATGCTGGCACGGGAACCTTGATCCGGTCCGTGACGGGCTTGGCTACTGAGCCTCGATCCTGGACCTACCCCGTGGCCACCGAGCTGTCCGACCGCGAGGAGCGGGCAGGCGAGGCCATGCGTGTGGAGGTTGAGGCCGTTCGGGACGGCTGGGAGTCATGGCAGCGGTTTATCGTGCCAGCGCCGGCGCGGGGACTGTCTGTTGGCTGTCTGACCACAAGCGATGGCGATATCATTGCAACAACGGCCGGAGATAAGCTGGCCTACGAGGACTGATATGTCGATCAAGACCATCCCGGATTTGACTGCGGTGGACGCCCTGGCCGATGAGGATCTGCTCGTTGCCCATGATGCCAGCGCTAACGCGACCAGGAGCACTACTGTCGGGGCTGTGCGTGCCGGCATGGCAACGACGGACGCGCTCGCAGCCGAGGTTGCTGCCCGTGCGGCGCACGAGGCAGCAGCCAACCCCCATGGTGGATCGGCCTCCACCACGGACCTCGCTACCGTGGGGGCTGCCGTGACAACCCACGCGGCCCGCATAGACAACCCGCACGAGGCCACAGCCGCCCAGGTCGGGGCTATCCCGGCAACATCCGGCGCGGCGACGGCGTACGTGTCGGTCGCGTCCGAGACTGCCGCTGGAATTTCGGAGCTGGCTACGCTGACCGAGTCGGTTGCAGGTACGGACACAGCCCGGGTGCCCACAGTCGCCGGGAATCGACAAGCTGTGTTGTCCCTGATGCGTGACAGCCTGGGCAAATTTCCAGGCATCACGCCGCCCTCCCTGAATTTCTTTTGCGGCAACACCACAAGCGACACCGCGCCGGCCGGGACGTTTACCCGGTCGACCACCGGGACTCGACTTGGACAGGCGGGCCTGATCGAGACCGTGGCGGCGGGGAGCGTTCGCCGGGAGTGGGATGCGGGCGGGGTGTTGCAGGGGTGGCGCATCGAGGGATTGCGCACAAATTTAATAACATACAGCGAGCAACTTGATAATGCTGCCTGGGGGAAATATAATACAACCGTTTCTTCAAACGAGGCGATAGCGCCTGATGGAAATACGACGGCCGACAAAATAATAGAATCGTCCGCTTCTTCCACACACGTTGTCTACAAAACCGTAGCTACGACACTGTCATCCATCCATACTTTCTGTATCTTTGTAAAAAAATCCGAACGGTCCCGGTTCATGCTTTATATATTCAATAATGGCAGCCAAAGCAACTATATCCGTGGGAATTTTGATTTGGAAGCGCAGACATTTTCCACGAGCGCGTCCGGGAATGGCTCTGCCACTCAGGCTAATCTCATCGACCTGGGCGACGGATGGTATCTCGCATCGATCACTGGGACTCCCGATACCGCAGCCGGCTCCGGCATCGCCTACTTGCAAATCAGGCTTCTTAACGCGAGCGGGGATGAAAGCTACCAGGGAGACGGGACCTCTGGCCTATACGCTTGGGGAGTTCAGCTTGAAATGGCGGCCGCCCCGTCCAGCTATATCCCAACCACCTCGGCCGCCGTGGCCCGAGCCGCCGACGTCTGGACAGTCGTCTTGGCAAACGATTGGTTCAACACGACGGCTGGGGCACTTTTCATTGCGGGCAAAACGGCCCCTGGGCTGCCACCTTCAGGGGGCACCCAAGTATTAGCTATGTTTGACGACGGGACAGCACTTAACCGATTTTATATCTGGCGAGTAAATACGGGGAATATTTATTTTTCAGCGATAGTTGGAGGCGTGGCCACTTCTCCAAATTTGGGGGTCATCTCCGATAACACAGCGTTTAAAATTGTTGTAACTTGGTCATCTACTAATGTTTCGGCAGTTATTAATGGTAACTCCCCCGTAACTTCAACCATTACCGCTGTTCCAACATTATCAAACTTACGGATTGGATTATCATCATCTGGCACTGGACAGTGGGGAGGGCATATTAATCACCTCGCTTATTTCCCAGTTGCTTTGTCTGATGTACAATTGCAGGCCATCACGCTGTAGGGGGATATTATGCAAGATATTTGTTTAAAAACAACGGACCAGACAACGCTCACCGATGCTCTGGACGCGCTTGGATTGGCCAGGGATGGGCAGATTACGGGCGACTGGTTGTACGTGGGCAAGGTGCTCAAGACACCGGGCACCTACACGGAGGACGGCACCGAGACCACGGCCCCGGTGTACCTGGACGGCGAGTATGCCGTGTACCGGGCCACCGACACCCAGGTCGCTGTGATCGAGACCGCGACCTGGCCGGAAGGTGTTTCGATTGTTACTCCGCCGGATGGAATTTCGATGTTCGGTGGCGAGTGGCTACAGCCCGATCTGACGACGCTCCAGGCCGAAGCCTGTGCCCGTATCGATGCGTCGGCCGAGGCTTTGTGCAATACCGTGGTGACTCCTGGCTCCTCGCAGATGGCCCGGTACACCCGCAAGCAGGCCCAAGCTGAGGCCTATCTGGCTGATCCATCCCCGACGGCGGACAAATATCCGGCCATCTACGGTGAGGTCGGAATCACGGCCGACACCGTCCAGGCCGTGGCGGAGGTGGTCTTGGCCCGGGCGGCAGCCTGGTGGACGTATGGGGATGCGATCGAGCGGGCGAGGCTGGCCGGCAAGCGTGCCGTCGAGTCTGCTACGACCGTGGCCGCGATCCAGGCGGCTGAGGCGGCTGTGGAGTGGCCGGATCTGCCGTAAGTGGAGCAGGCGGGACGGGTAACCGCCGCCCCACTGGCCCGGTGCAGCAACACCGGTCCACCGGCTCGCGCCGGCTGCTCCCTGCCCACCGGGACGATGGGTGCAAGGGAGGTAGCAAGCGCGGGCGCAACAATCAATGGATCATGCAGGATATTAGATGCGGACAGTGTAACCGGTTATTGGCCAAGGGGGAGGCGCTCGACCTCTCCATCAAATGCCCCCGATGCGGGGCGATCAACCACGTGAGGGCCGCGAGTCCCGACACAGAGAGCCACAGAGCCCCGGAGAAGGGGCCTTCACGTGCGAGAGATGCTCTTTGATAACGGCATATTGTATCAGGGTGATGCCTTGGCTGTCCTGCGTGAGTTGCCGGAAGCCTCGGTGGATGCGGTGGTCACTGACCCACCATATTCGAGCGGCGGTCTCCATGCCGGGGCGCGACGAGTCGACCCGGCTAAGAAGTATCAGTCCACCGGGACCAAAAAAACGTACCCGGCCATGCTCGGCGATCTCAAGGATCAGCGATCGTTCATTATGTGGGCCACGCTATGGTTGTCCGAGTGCTGGCGTTTGACCAAGCCGGGCGCACCTGTCCTGGTATTCTCGGATTGGCGCCAGCTCCCGGCTATGACCGATGCCGTCCAGGCAGCTGGGTTCGAGTGGCGCGGGATCGTGGTTTGGCACAAACCGACAGCCAGGCCCATGCAGGGAGCCTTCCGGCGCGACGCCGAGTTCGTGGTCTATGCTGTCCACGCCCCGGCCAAGGCCCACACGCGACGGTGTTTCCCTGGCGTCTTCGCCCATCGGGTGGTGTCGGCGGACAAGGTGCATCTGACCGGCAAGCCATTGGGGCTTTTGGTCGACCTGCTCCAGGTAACGTCCGAGGGAGGTACGATCCTGGACCCATTCATGGGCGGCGGCACCACGGCGTTGGCTTGCCAGCAGACCGGCCGGAGGTTCATCGGCGTGGAGCTGTCCGAGGCCTATTTTGACCTGACCAGAGAGAGGATTCAGCTCGCCAAGGGGGCTTGCCTGGAGAGGTAGCTTGAGGCATCCTCCCTGTAGTGAGGGAGGATGCCATGAATATCGATATGATCGCCGAGAAGCTGTCGCGACTTGGTCTGATCGGTTTAGATGGGGAGGGGGTCGGCTTAGCAATGGTCGGTCCCTTCCTTTATATGAGTGATGGTTCTTCGGGTTTTTACGTCGACCCAAAGATCGCATGGCAAGGCATCAAAAATCTAACCGAATGCACGCCTCGTCAGTTCTGGGATCGCGCTTGGCTGGATGCCCCGTCCTACGACTCCCTAGCTGATGTGTGGGAGTCATGGGACACCCCACTGATCGAGGCGGCCCAGAAGCCACCAAGATCATCCGACTATGTCGCCATTGGCCGTTTACGGCGGTTTGGCCCCCACGAATACCTCATCCAAACAGAGGACGGGGAGTACGGGGTGGTCGACGAAAAACAGGCCTCAAAATGGCGGCTGACGCCCCTAGATTAATCGTTCACACCGGGGCGATGGGACTTCAAAACTAACTGTCGTTGGGTACAAAACTAAACGTCGCCCTACAGCTGGTGGCCTTCCGGGGCGATCCGACCATGGCCGTGTGGCGCTGCGTCGTGGTCGCCCTGGCGGCCGGCATCGTGGGCTACTGGGCCGGCGG
>Ga0163159_1000627_pt1 | contig 41154 bp, 34 predicted proteins | sample BioMet9_FD_108702 | JGI IMG/M metagenome (GOLD analysis project Ga0163159, IMG submission 108702) | Microbial communities from bioreactor (seeded with sewage sludge) at Lawrence Berkeley National Lab, California, USA - Biofuel... | ecosystem: Engineered > Bioreactor > Anaerobic > Unclassified ... | reverse complement strand
GGTTCTCCCTCGTAGCCCTTGAGTTCTTTCCCGTCAAAGCTGAAACTTACTTCTTTGCCGTGCTTGAACTCCAAGATCGGGTGTTTCTGTATCAGTTCCATGCCCTCTCTCCCTCCTTATTCCTCTCCGGGCGCGAAGCCCTTGAAATGAAGTGAAGAAAACTGTTACAGCGCGCTTCTGTTGCTATTACATCAAAAAATTTGCCATAGAACAATTTTTTGATTTTCGCAGAGAATATTGTCGTTCAATAATGAAATTTTGTCAAGATAACTTGTGAATTATATCGCAATTAATAAAGCGTTGCTCAAACTAGTCTTTCACTTTAAAAAAAGGCGCGCCCTGCCAATTTTCACCTGCTTTGCTCGCCGTTTTTCTGAACGTCGCGTATATACGAATAGACGGTATACTTGGTGTTTCCCATCTCCTTCGCAAGTCTGTCCACGGAACCTTTAAGACGGAAGAACCCCTTGTCGTGGAGCTCGCGGATGACCTGCTGTTTCTCCGGTTTGGAAAGATAGTTCAGTGGGCGGCCGATGCGCATCTTGATCTGCGAGAGGGAGTCCGTGACCACCTCTTCGAGATCCTGGGCGAACCATTCGCGCACTGGTGCCGGATAGTTGTCCGGGGTCGGCTGCTGTTTCGGCTCCGGCAGCGTATCCGGATACTGCTCGATGTTGTCCATATCCAGGTGGAGCAGGCTCTCGACAAGATCCTTGGCGGCCGCAGCCTTGCTGATGTCGTAGTTGATGCAGAGGAAGCCGATCACCTCGTTCGCCTCATCGCGGATGAAGATGCAGCTGCATTTGATAAGCTCACCGCGGTTGTTGCGAGCGAGATAGTTGTAGACTCCGTCCTTGTTTTTATAATCCTCGGACTGGAGCATGTAGAGGCCGAAATCCGTCATGGGACCGCCGGCCGCGCGGCCGGTGACGTGTCCGTTTTCGCAGAGCACCATCGAGTGCTCCGGCATCGAGACGTCATGGAGGTTTACTTCGTAATCGCGGCCCAGCACTTTCGCGAGGCCGTGGACGACAGGAACGAGCAGCTGAAGCTTGGGATTCATCTTTATGTGCTTTGCCATACTCCGCACCTCCGTACCGCTGCTATTTTACAGCAATTTGGTGAGAGTGTGAACAATTTTTTGATGAAATACGCTAAATCGCTCAAATTGCCATTGCATGCCGCCTGTTATATAATTTGAAGCGAAGGCTTATCATTGGTTGCAAACCTGCATATTTTGGCAAGATCGGATGACGAAAGACATGGAAGAGGAAAGGAAAAAGATACTGGTCGTCGACGATTCGGAGCTTGACCGCGCTATCATCAGCGGTTTTGTGGACGAGCGCTACGACGTGATGGAGGCCCGCAACGCAGAGGAAGCTTACGCGATCCTTATGCGCGAGGGGGGGAATGTAATACTGGCCACCATCGACATTTTCATGCCAGGCAAAAGCGGTCTGGAACTGCTGGCCGACATCCGCAGGGAACCTTCTCTCTCGAATCTGGAAGTCATCATCGTCACGGCGGACAACGACGTCGAAAGCGCTATCAAGGCGCTGGACCTTGGCGCTGCCGACATCATCACCAAACCGGCCGATCCGCGCATCGCCGCGCGCCGCATCCGCAACCTGACGGTGCGCTGGGAAATGACGGATCTGCGCCGCAAGGCCGAGCTGGACGAACTTACAGGCGTTTACAACAAGCGCACGTTCTACAAAAAGACGCGCGCGATGCTCGCGGCCCATCCAAACGAAAAATTCACAATGATGCGCTGGGACCTGCAGAATTTCAAGGTCGTGAACGATCTGCACGGCGTGCTTGAAGGAGACCGGCTGCTGGCCTATATCGGTTCCTGTCTCCAGAAGAATCTGACCGGTTTCGCGCACAGCAGCAGGCTGGATCATGAGCTTTTCACCTACGGCTACATGGGCGCCGACTCCTTTATTTTCTGCATTCCAACGAAGTTAGTAAACCCTGATGCAGTCGTGCGCGCCGTGGCGGCGGACCTGGCTGCCTATGATCTGCGCATGGAGCTGGTGCCATATTTCGGGCTCTACGATATAGACGACCCGGCGCTCGACGTCGAGATCATGTGCGACCGCACCCTGCTTGCGATCCGCTCCATCAAAGGCAGCTACACGACGCGCTACGCCTACTACACAAGCGAAATGCGCGACGCGCTGCTGGCCGAACAGAAGATCTCCAACGAAATGGAGTTCGCCCTGGCCTCCGGCCAGTTCAGGATCTTCGTGCAGCCGCAGTACGACTATGTAACCGGCGCGATCAGCGGGGCCGAGGCGCTGGTGCGCTGGCTCCATCCTCAGACAGGTTTTATCCAGCCTTCCGTGTTCGTGCCGATTTTCGAAAAGAACGGCTTCATCACCAAAATGGACGAATTCGTGTGGGATCTCACCTGCAAGCTGATCCGCGAGCTGACCGACGACCCGTCCGTCGGCACCGTGCCGCCGATCTCCGTCAATATCTCGCGGCGCGACATTTATAACGAGGACCTCTGCGGCAAGCTCACAAGCCTGGTAAAAAAATACGGACTGCCGATCTCCGCGCTGAACCTTGAGATCACCGAGAGCGCTTACACAAAGGATCCTCAGCAGCTCATCAAAACAGTGCAGCGTCTGAGGTCAAGCGGCTTCGTGGTCGAGATGGACGACTTCGGCAGCGGTTATTCGTCGCTCAATTCGCTGAAGGACGTGCCGGTGGACATCCTCAAGCTGGACCTCTCCTTCCTCAGAAACAACGGGGATTCAAAACGTGGCGGCAACATTCTGAGCTCCATCATCCGCATGGCCAGATGGCTGGATATACCGGTGATAGCAGAGGGCGTGGAGACAAGCCTGCAGGCTTCCTTCCTCAACAGCGTCGGCTGCGAGCACATGCAGGGCTATCTGTTCGCTAAACCGCTGCCGGTCAAAGAATTCCGGGCGCTGCTGGCCAGCGGCAGCGTATCCGTCATGAACAGCGTCATGGTCGCCGACGAGAGAAGCCTTGACGTCAACGAGCTCTGGGACCCCAATTCCCTGATGTCGGAATTCTTTAACAACTATATGCCTGGCGCGGCCATCTTCGAATACAGGAACGGCAAACTGGAGGCGCTGCGCTGCAACGACGCCTATTTCCGCGAGCTGGGTTCCTCGCGCGAGGAGTATCACACCGTCTGGCGCAGCGTCGTCGAAAGGCTGCTGCCGGAGGACCGGCCCGTCTACGTGAGAACGCTCGAGAGGGCTGCGGCATCCGGCCGCAGAGAGAGCTGTGAAACCCGCAGCCTGCCACTGCACGAAGGCGGCGAACTGCTGTGGATAAAGACGAATATGAAGCTGGTAGCCCGCAGCGATGACAAGGCCATGCTCTGCATAACGATCGAAAACATCACGGAGCGGAAGAAGGCGGAGGCTCTGAGGCTCGGGGCGGAATCGCGCGTGAATGAACAAAGCGCGCTGCTGCGCGAGCTGTTCTCCGGCTTCTGCGAGATCTGCTCCGTGGATTACGCCAGAGGGACAGTCAGGCTGCTCTATTCGAAGAACAGTCCGGAGGCCGTCGGCAGCGAGATCCCCTTCGCGGATCTGACGTCCAGGATCCTCGAGCGCGCTCATCCCAAATATCGTCCGCAGCTGCAGGAGTTCTTCAGCGAAGAGTTCCTGCGCGGCAGTCAGGCGATCCTGGGCCCGTCCTCCTCGGTGGAATATCCGCTCATGCTGGACGTCGAGGAGGTCCGCTGGCACGCGGCCCGCATGACGCGGACGGGAGACAGCCGCTACCTGCTGATGATCATGGACATCACAGCTCAGCGCAAGGCGCGTCCATCATTCGAAAAAAATATTATTTTCAACGAGCTGCGCAGGGAACAGAAGCGGCTTAACGCCATCATCGACAATATGCCGGTGGGAATCGGCATCTACCAGCTGGAGGACGGCAAGTTGAACGTCCTCTACATGAACGACATGAACAGGAGAATCCTGGGCGGCGCAGGCAAAGATCTCTGCGATGCGGACATCTCCGGCAAATCATCGCTGATGCTGGATGAGCCTGGCCGGGTCGTCGAACAGATAGCGGCCATCGAGATCGGCAAGCCGGTCGAAAAGATCCTGAAGGCCCGCAGCAGCGACAACAGCATCGTCTGGCTGCGCGCGATCTGTTCCGCAGTCATGGATGAAAACGACGGCATCGTCTATTACACGGCCGTGCTGGATGCGACCGCGGCGGTGGAGACGGAAAAGAAGCTGGCCTGGCAGGCCGAGCGCTATCGTCTGCTGAGCGAGAATCAGGGCAGCGTGATCTTCGACTACGACGCGGAAGGAGACGTCATGACCTACAGCGTCTGCATCGCAGGCAAAGGCCGCGAGGAGCGCGTGGTCGAAAACTGCCTCGAAACGCTGAAGGACAGCAAGATCATCAGCGAGGATACGAGGGAGGCATACGGTCGCGCTCTGATGGCCGCTTCCAACGTGCCGACCGAGGGCCGCGTCGAATACAGAGCCGATTACTACGGCTCCGGCGAATACCGCTGGTACCGCGCCAACTACGTTAGCGTGGCCGACCAGGAGAACAACGTCTACTGCGTGGTGGGCCGCGTGGACGACGTACAGGAGGCCAAGAAGCGCGAACACGAACTGACGCTCAGGGCCGAACAGGACGCAGTAACGGGACTGCTCAACAGAGCCACGATGGAGGAATTCGTCAACGCGGCGCTCGATGAGGAGAACCGCTCCGAATCGGTGCTGATCGTGCTCGACATCGACAATTTCAAGGCCGTCAACGATAATTACGGCCATCCGGTCGGCGACAGGATCCTCCGCTTCGTGGGCGACACGGCGCGCGCTTTCTGCCGGCCTGACGATATCGTCGGCAGGCTGGGCGGCGACGAGTTCGTCATCTTCATGAGCGGAGTCAAAAGCTCCCGCGCGATCAAGGGCAGGATAACGGCTTTCCTCGCCAAGATCAATAAAGAATCCACGAAACACGGCGTTGACGAGGAGATCTCCATCAGCGCCGGCATCGCGACAGTGCTGGACAGCGACGAGACCTTCGACGACGTCTTTGCGCGCGCCGACCAGGCCCTCTACGATGCCAAGGCCATGGGCAAAAACAGGTGCTCTGTCTATCGGGCGAAAGAGGCATAGATCAGCGCCGGCCGCAAACTGCGGCTGTGCGCCAAGGCCGCGCACGCGGCAAAGCGCCGGCATAGGGTTGACAATAACAAATCAGGCGGCTATAATATCCGCCAATAAATCGGGGAAGGAGGAACCGTTATGAACAGCAAAGATTTTTACAACGCGAACACTATGATGATGTGCATGTACGACGAAGGCTCCTCTCCTGATTTGGCGGACGCCTGACGGCGTCGTAGACGCGGAATCATGAGACCGAGCCTCTGGCTCGGTCTTTTTTTGGCCCCTGACGGGAGCGTTGACTGAAATTTACATCATAAAGGAGTTTTGCGATTGATACATATAAAGGGTCTGGGCAAATATTACGGCGATACCAAGGTCTTGAACGATATATCGCTCGACGTGGAGGAAGGCGACGTCTTCGGCATCGTGGGCCATTCGGGAGCGGGCAAGTCCACGCTGTTGCGCTGCATGAACGGGCTCGAAGGCTACCAGGAGGGCTCCGTGCAGGTCATGGGGCACGAAGTCTCGGGCCTCGGCCGCGAGGAGATCAAGAACCTGCGCCGCAACATGGGTATGATCTTTCAGAACTTCAACCTCATGGAGCGCAAGAACGTCTTCGAGAACATCCTTTTTCCGCTCGAAGTCTGGGGCACGCCCAAAAAGGAAGCCCGCGCTCGCGTGGAGGAGCTGCTTGAACTCGTGGGGCTTACGTCCAAGCGCGACGAGCGCATCCGCAACCTGAGCGGCGGCCAGAAGCAGAGGATCGGTATCGCGAGGGCTCTGGCCCTCAACCCGAAGATCCTGCTCTGCGACGAAGCCACCTCGGCGCTCGACCCCAAGACCACCATTTCCATCCTCGAACTGCTGATGGACATAAACAAAAAGCTCGGCGTCACCATGGTAGTCGTCACGCACCAGATGGAAGTCGTGAAGATGATCTGCAACAAGGTCACGGTGCTGGACGGAGGCAAAATCGTGGCCTCCGGAGAGACGGACCGGCTCTTCCTGCTGCCGGGGCCGGAGCTGCAGAAGCTCATTACGGACGAATATGCGGTGATGCCTTACGGAACCAACATCCGCATCTCGTTCCCCAAGAAAGTCGCCAACGACAGCATCACGACCAGCATGGCCAGGGAGCTCAACATCGACTTCTCCATCGTCGGCGGCCGGATAGAAAGATACCGCGAAAATGTGATGGGCTTCCTCATCATCAACGTGGCGGACAAGGATCTGGACAACGTGCTCGACTGGCTCAGCAAAAAAGGCGTATTCTGGGAGGTGCTCGACGATGCTGAATGAACTGATAGCCGCGCTTTGGGAGACGATCTACATGGTGGCTCTTTCCACCCTGCTCTCGGGCGTGATGGGTTTCGCGCTCGCCATAGTAATGATAATCACCGGCCCGACCGGCCTGAGGCCCAATAAGCCACTCTACTCGGTGCTGGACCTGGCCGTCAACCTGGGGCGCTCGTTCCCCTTCATCATCCTCATGATCGCCATCATCCCCTTTACGAGGATGATCGTCGGCACCTCGATCGGCAGCACCGCTTCAATCGTGCCCCTGACGCTCGCGGCTGCGCCTTTCGTGGCCAGGCTCATGGAAGGCAGCCTGCTCGAAGTCGATCCCGGCGTCATTGAAGCGGCCCGTTCCTTCGGCGCCAGCAACAAGCAGATCATCTTCGGCGTCATGATCAAAGAGGCCATGCCTTCCATCGTCCTCAACTGGGCGGTAGTCGCCATCAACCTGCTGGGCTATTCGGCCATGGCGGGAGCGGTGGGCGGCGGCGGACTCGGCGACCTCGCCATCAAATACGGTTACAACAGGTTCCAGACGGACGTAATGATCTACTCCGTAGCGATCCTGATCGTGATAGTCCAGATTATCCAAAGCGTAGGCAACTGCGTTTACAAAAGGATAAAATAAAAGAGGAGGAATGCAGCCACAGACAGTGTGATTTTATTTTCAGCACAGCGGACAGAGGAATTTTAAATTTTTGGGCAAGCGCCCTGTTATATGAAAGGAAGATAAAGTTATGAAGAAAGTACTGCTCGCACTCGTATTAGCGCTCGTTCTGGCCCCCGCGGCCTTCGCGGCCGGCAAGGTCATCACCGTCGGCGTCACGCCGTTCCCGCACAAGGACATCATGGTCGTCGTGAAGGGCATCCTCGCCAAGCAGGGCTATGACCTCCAGATCAAGGAATTCACGGACTACATCACGCCCAACACCGCGCTCGCGGAGAAGAGCCTCAACGCCAACTTCTTCCAGCACATCCCCTACCTCCAGAACACCTGCAAGGAGAAGGGCCTCGATCTGACCTGGGTCGCCAAGATCCACATCGAACCGCTGGGCCTCTATTCCAAGAAGATCAAGAAGCTCGCCGACCTCAAGAGCGGCGCCTCCATCGCGATCCCGAACGACCCGACCAACTGCGCCCGCGCTCTGCGCCTGCTTGAGAAGCACAAGCTTATCAAGGTCAAGGCCGGCGAACTCGTGACCGCCAAGGATATCACCTCGAACCCCAAGAACCTCAAGTTCAACGAGCTAGACGCGGCCCAGCTGCCGAGAACGCTTGAAGACGTCGACGCCGCCGTCATCAACACGAACTTCGCCGGCGAAGCCGGCCTGATCCCGGCCAAGGACGCCATCATCATCGAAGGCAAGGATTCCCCCTACGCCAACGTCATCGCCGTACGCACGGAAGACAAGAACAAGCCTGAGATCAAGGCTCTCGTAAAGGCCGCGAACTCCAAGGAAGTCAAGGACTATATAAACAAGGTCCTGGTCCCCAAAGGCATCGTCCCCGCGTTCTAAATTCGAGACAGACCGAAAAAGCGAGCCCCGCCGCAGAGATGCGCGCGGGGCTTGTTTTTTGCCAAGCTGAGGCTGACGGCGGCCGGAGGCTCAGGACCTTGTGAGGACCAGGTTTCTGCGTCTGTAATAAAAGGCAATTATGCCGCTTAAATTTACAGGGAAACGATATTTTCTTGTAATTGCGGTGTTTGCGGATTATAATAATTTCGTTTAAAATTTTTTGAATAGAGAGAACGACGCTGACCATTTACGATAAATTGCGGCGGAGAGTGAAATTATACTCGTCCGGCCTTTTGAAGAAATAAAGTCTGAGCCAAACGGTCAGTTTTAACATGATGCAGACAGCATGACGAGATCCACGGATAACCGACGTTTTTTACAATCGGGCATCACCAATGAAATCTTAAAGCAAACGCGAGAATTGCGAACAACTTTTAACCCGTTAAAAGCAGCCCTGACATTCAAACGTTTATTTCTTTGATGTTGGCTATGCCGTCAGCAAGCACATTTTAGGGGTGATGGCAAATGGAATATACCTTTCAGCAGCTCGAAATGCTGATTCAGAGCGCGGCAGGCAACGTCGTCATTTACGAAGCGCGTGACGGCGGCTTTGCGCCCCTGCTCTATACAAAAAACGTACCGGCCTTTTCCGGCCTGACCGAAGATGAATATCTTGCTCTCTACGGGAAGGACGCCGCTGCCGTCGTATCGGCTGCGGACATGGCTGAACTGACCGCTAAGCTTAAGAAACTCCTGGCCGGCGCAGGCGATCAGGAAGCGCTTTACCGCACCTTTCACAAGACCAAGGGCTTTGTCTGGACCCACGTCTATTTCAAGCTGCTCGGCACCTGCGAAGGGGTTCCCGTGTTTATGGGCAATTTTATGGACGTCTCAGCCACGACTGCCGCTCCGGATATGCTGCTCGACAACTCCGACCAGAAGATCTACGTGATCGAACGCGGCACCTACGACCTTCTCTACGCGAACTGCGTCGCGCAGGCCGACAAGACGTCTGTGCCAAAGATCGGACAAACCTGCTATCAGTACGTTCGCGGGCTGGACGCGCCCTGCGCAAACTGCGTCGTCCGGCAGCTCCGCGGAGAGACGCCGCTGGAAACGACCTGGCGCGATAAGGTCCGCGGCAAAAGCTATGAGGTCAAAGCCGTTCCCATGAACTTTTTCGGGAAGCAGGCCTATGCTTTTTTCATCGACGACCTGACCAAACACCTGGACCTGGAGGAGCAGCTCCGGCAGGAGCAGGAAAAGTACCGCGCCGCTACCGAGGGCGCCAACCTGCGCGTCTACGAATACGACATCCGGAATCACACGATCACGCTGCCGGAGCACTCGCGCAAGCTCTTCGGAGTGCCGGAGGCATTTATCACTAATGTCCCCGATTCCGTACTGCCGCAGTTTCAGGAGGAAGACCGCGAACGGGTGCTGGATTTCTTCTCCCGCGTGGACCGCGGCGAACAAACAGTCACGGGCTCCTTCCGGATGCGCGAGGTGGACGGGTATTCCGCATATCTGCGCTATACCTTCACGACGAGCTTCGATCGATCCGGCGCTCCTGTGAAAGCCTATGCGGTGGCCGAAGACATCACGGCCCAGAAGCGTGCGGAAGACGAGTTTGACGCGGCCATTCAGGCTCACCTCGCCTCCAATCCGAACGCTCTCTGTTCATATAAGGTCGACCTCACGCAGAACAGGTGCAGCGAAGGACACGGCACCTCTGAATACATCCGCAGGATGCTGCGCGCGGACACGGCGGACAAACTGTTTTTAAATCTTCTGTCGATCATTCCGGACGCAGAACAGAGGGACGAGGCGGCTTCCTTCTTCAACCGCAGCGCCCTGCTGGACGCCTTCGCGGCCGGAACCAAGACGATGCATCTGGATTACCAGCGGACAGGCGAAAATGACAAGATCATCTGGGTGCGCACGTACATCAATATGCTGAAGCATCCTGAAACGCAGGATGTGATCAGCGTTTTCTACTCTCTGGACATTTCGGCGGACAAGCGGCAGCAGGATATCTTCGACATCATTACGGGCGAGGAATACGACTATGTGGCCCTCCTCCACGCCGACGCCAATAAGATAGAGTTCCTGAACGTCGGCGGAAAACTGCTGAAAAAATATCACGACGCCTTCAACAAGCCCGGACAACTGTTCGACTTTGACAAGGTGCGTCTCTTCGCAGCCGACAGCTGGATCGACAGGGAGGACCGCGAGTATTACCTGCAATCAAGCGACTCCGCCTCCGTCAGGCGGGTGCTTGATCGCAGCGGCCACTGTGACCTCAGCGTCCGCGGCCACTACACGGGGCATCCGGACGAATTCATGTGCCGCAAGATCCAGCATTACTATCTGGGCAAGGACAAAGACACCATTCTCATCATTCAGACGGACGTTACGACCACTTATATGCAGCAGGTGAAAGAGACGCAGAGGGCCAAGACGGAATTCGAACGGTTGTCGGATATTCTCAACGGGCTCACGGCCGGCATCTGCGTACTGCAAATGCCTGACGCGGAGCACGTCCGCACCTCTTTCTGCAACCGGCAGATGTACAGGCTGCTGGACATCGCGCCCAACGCCAGCACCTTCGAGACAATGGACAAAGAGAGCGACAAACTCGTATCGGATTATTTCCAGGACGAGTTCAGCGGAGCGCATCCGGACGATCTGCCGCGCATGCGCAAACTGTTCCGGGCTGGCTACGCGAAGCAAAGATTTACGGTTACCAACGTCCGGCTCATGGGCGGCAAGGGAAAATACAAGCATATCACGATCGAACTTGTGCTGAGGGATAAAGGGCCGGACGGACGTGTTTTTTACGCAGTCTACCGCGATGTCTCCGAAGAGGTCTCGCTCCAGCGGGAGCTGGACAGGCAGCGCCGGAAGCAGATGGAACTGACTCTGGTGGACACGATCGGCAGTTTGCCGGCAAACTACGTCCTCTATCGCGAAAACAAGGACGGCAGGATTATTCCCGAACGCTATTCGGACGAGTTCTGCCAGATGAAGGGCTGCACGCAGACAAATATCCGCAATTTGAACGGCGAGGACGGTTTTGAACCGGTGCACCCGGACGACCGCGGCGCGCTGGAGAAAGCCGTGCGCGCCTGCAGCGGCGACAACCTGATGCACCACGCCGAGTACCGCATCCGCACCATGAACGGCGGCTACAAGTGGGTCAGCGTCAACTATTCACATTTTTCCGCCGGGGCTCAGAGATACCTCTATGCCATTTACACCGATATCGACGAACTGAAAAAACAGGAGCGGCAGCTGGAGGAGCAGTACAACACGGCGCTCGCGTTTCTCGACTCCGCTTCGGACACATATCTGGCCACGCAGCGCGTCAATCTGACGAAGAACCTCGTGGAGTCGGTCAGCGGACGCGACCCTCTGGACATGAGAAAGAAAACAGCGGATTACGACGCTTTCGTCCGCCTTCTGCTCGACAACATGCCGCGGGCGCAGGACCGCAGGAACTGCGCGGCATCTCTTTCGCGCGCGTCCCTGATCGAGGCCTTCGGGCGCGGAGAGAAGAGCCGCGCGGTTGAATATATGGTCAGGCTCCCGGACGGCAGCGTGAACTGGGTGCGCAAGAACATCACGCTCGCGAAACGGCCGGAGAGCGAAGACATCATCTCTTTCGCAGCAGTAAACGACATCAATGAGGAGCGCCTCACCGTAGAGATCATGGAACGGATCGTCTCTAAACAGTTCGATTACGTGGGCTGCATCAACGCGGAGACGGGCCGTCTCGTCCTCTTTTTCTCAAAAACCAGCAAACCAGAGCTGAACGGAATCAAACCGGGCATGGCATATGAGGCAACGCTTCGCTGTTACAACACGAAATACGCGTCGCCGGACGAGCTGGAAAGCATCCTCTCTTTCATGAGCCTCGCCAGCGTGCGCAGCTCTCTGTCGCAAAGAGACAGGATCGAAAAGGTTTATACCTGCGACGAGGGCGACGGAATGCGCGTCGTTCAGGCAGAATTTTTCTGGCTGGACCGCGAGAACGGGCTGATCGTCTTTGTGCGCACGGACATCACGGAAACCCAGCGGCAGCAGCTTGAGCATGAGAAGGCTCTGCGGGCCGCACTGTCATTGGCAGAGGAGGCAAATCGGGCAAAGACCGACTTCCTCTCCCGCATGAGCCACGACATCAGAACGCCCTTGAACGGCATTATAGGCATGACCTACCTGACGGGGAAAATGGACCTGCCGTCCGCAGCCAGAGACAATCTCGGCAAGATCGACACCTCCTCCAAGTTCCTGCTCGGCCTGATCAACGATGTCCTCGATATGTCAAAAGCCGAGAGCGGCAAACTGGAACTGCATCCGGAGCCTTATCAGGGGAAAACTTTTGCCGGTTATCTGGAGGCGGTCATCGCGCCGCTCTGCCGCGAAAAGGATATCAAATTCATCACCGAGACAGACGCAGTGCCAGGCGTCGACGCGCTGGTTGACCCGCTGCGGGTCAATCAGGTGTTCTTCAACCTGCTGTCTAACGCCGTCAAATTCACGCCGGAGGGCGGCACCGTGACCATGAGGGTGCGTGAAAAGCCGCTTGGGCAAAACAGGCTCTCCATTACGGCTCAGGTCTCGGATACAGGCATCGGCATGAGCGAGGAATTCCGGAAAATTCTCTTCGACCCCTTTACGCAGGAAAATCGCAGGGATATTTCTGAGGGGCGCGGCACCGGCCTCGGACTCGCCATTGCAAAAAAGATCATTGACGCCATGGGCGGCACCATCACGGTTGAAAGCAGAATAAACGAGGGCACGACCTTTACCGTTCACGCAGACGTAGGCTGCGTCGAGGCGAAAGCCGCGCAGCAGCGGCAGGAGACTACCTCTGCCGGCGGCAAAGATATTCTCGCCGGCAAGCATATCCTTCTCTGCGAGGACCACCCGCTCAATCAGGAGATCGCCGTCGCTCTCCTGACCGAAAAGAAGATGACCGTTTCGGCGGCGGAAGACGGCAAGATAGGCGCCGAGATGTTCCGCCGGTCCACGCCCGGCTTCTATGACGCGATCCTGATGGATATCCGCATGCCGGTCATGGACGGCTACGAGGCGACGAAAGTGATACGGAGGCTGAACCGAGCGGACGCGAAAACGGTGCCCATCATCGCCATGACCGCCGACGCTTTTTCCGACGACGTGCGCCGCTGCCTGGCCGCCGGCATGAACGGTCATATCGCCAAACCGATCGAACCTGAGATCCTTTACCTGACTCTCAGGAACACGTTTGCGAAAGAAGACGGAAATTGATTAGGAATATCGTATTTCATTTTCTGCGGGCAGTTGTCTGCATACTCACAGCCGCAATATTACTATCTGCGATGACCGCCGGACCGGCCTTGGCGGCGCAGAAAACATCAGGCAGGCAGCAGATCGTCAGGGCCGGCATCTATGAATACCCAAAATACGCGGAACGCGATAAAAACGGCATCTGGACCGGCTATGACGCCGAGATGCTGGAGAATATCGCCCAGACCGCCGGATTTTCGGTGCAATTCGTTCCGTTCGCGCCTTCCGTTAACAGCATCGCCAATTTTGCAAACAGTTCCGTCGATATGCTGTGCGACATCGCAAAGACCCCGGAGCGGGAAGCAAAGTATCTGTTCAGCGATTACGAGCAGGGCAGCACCAGCACCTGCATAGTGATCAAAAAGGACAACGACGCGGTCAGATATGGCGATTTGGAACAGATATCCGGCCTGACCTGCGCCGTACAGGACGGCAGCTTCAGCGTAAAGCAGTATGAAGCCTGGTGCAGGAAACATGGCTACGCGCCGAAGGTCAAAGTCTATGACACGCTGTCCAAGATGCTGGCTGCGTTAGACAGCGGAGAAACGGACGCGGCGCTGCTCACCGACGATTCGGCAAGGAGCGGGAAATACCGCATCGTGCTCTCCCTTGCGCAGACGCCGTATTATTACATGTTCGCCAAAAGCAACAGTAAGCTGAAGAACCAGGTCGACGCCGCCGCAGCCGGGATCTTCGGCCTCAATCCGTTGTACGAACAGAATCTGAAGCAAAAGTATGGGATCAACAGCTTTGCCTCCACAGCTCTGACAAAGGAGGAGAAGGAATACATTGCAGTCCATCCCAATGCGGAGATCGCGGTGGTGGAAAACGACGCCCCTTATTACCATGCAGGTCCAGGCGGCATAGCGCAGGGCATCCTGCCGGACCTGTACGCGCTGATTTCAAAAAACACAGGGCTCTCCTTCAGCTTCCATGCTTACGCTACGCAGAGAGAAGCTGCCGAAGCAGTCCTCTCCGGGCGGGCAGACATCCTGGGCGTTTTTTCGAACGGCATACCCTATGCCTATAACGCCGGGCTGCGCCTGACCTCAGGCTATTCCAACGTCAGCCTCGTCATGCTCAGCAGATCGGGAACTGCGGCAAAAAACATTAAAAAAATCGCCATTAAGCGGCGCTGCGCAGACGCAGTAAAAAACCGCCTCGTCCTGCAGACGGGCGGCGCGGAATTCATTGAGCGAGATTCCGCGACCGGCTGTTTCGACGCGCTGAAAAGCGGCGCTGCCGACGCGCTTGTCGTCGGGCTTCCCAGCGCAACCTGGATCATCAACCAGACAAACTCCTCGGCGTACTCGTTCGTGCCTCTTTCGGGAGCCGGAATCGACCTCGCGGCCGCCGTCAGCCATGAGAACGGCACGCTCGCCAACATCCTCAGCAATGGGATCCGGCAGACTACCGACCTGTTCAACGGCATCGTGTCAAACAACACCGGCCCCGGAGATTCTCTTCAGGTAACAGTATCGCGCATCCCTGCGGCCGCCATCGTCGCATTTGCCTCCGTAATGTTCCTCGTGGTGGTATTCCTCATCTGGGCAATATTCGCGGTAGCGAAGAGCAGACAGATCAAGATCGCCGCAATCAGGGCGGAAGCGGCGGCGGATGAACAGCGGATCAAGGCGGAGGCGATGGAAAAGAACGCGGAAGAGAAGAACGCGTTTTTTTCAAACATCAGCCACGATATGCGCACGCCTCTCAACGGGATCCTCGGCTTTGCGGACCTGGCAGAGAAAGCAGTCTCTCTGGACAAGGCCAGAGACTATATCGCAAAGATCAAGCTGTCCGGCAGCCTGCTGCTGAGGCTCATCAACGATACGCTGACCATTTCAAAGATAAACAGCGGCAAACTGGAGCTGAAACCGGAGCCGGCCGATACTGCTTCGCTGACGGAGGGGATCATAGGCTCCATCCATTCGCTGGCCGCCCAGAAGGGCATCGATTTTACCTTCGACGACGCAGGGCTCCGCCGCCGCACCGTCCTCGCCGACAGGCTGAATATCGAAAAAGCTTTTCTGAACCTGCTCTCCAACGCAGTCAAGTTCACGCCGCCGGGCGGCCATGTGCGCTTTACCGTGCAGGACGAGCCCCAGGGTGCAGCCGATCCCGACCTCGTCGCCGTTGTGCGCGACGACGGCATTGGCATGAGCAGCGAATATCTGCAGCACATGTACGAACCGTTCAGCCAGGAAAAGAGGCACGGCTACGATTCCGTGGGCACGGGGCTGGGGCTCTCCATCGTAAAGCAGCTCGTGGAACTGATGGGCGGCACCATCGAGGCTCAGAGCCGGATCGGAGCAGGCACCGTCTTCAGGGTGCGGCTGCATCTGAAAGAGACGTCTGCCGCGCAACCGCCGGAACAGACCGGCCGCGCGGCAAAGGAGCCAGTTTCTCTGAAAGGAGCGAAAGTCCTCCTCTGCGAAGACAATGCGCTGAATCGCGAGATCGCCGCCGCCATGCTGAGAGAGCAAGGGATCACCGCTGTCGCTGCAGAGAACGGGAAAATCGGCGCTGAACTATTCTCCGGCAGCGCTCCGGGAGAATTCGCGGCGATCCTGATGGATCTCCGCATGCCGGTCATGGACGGCTACGAGGCGACCAAACAGATACGGATGCTGGCTCGCGCGGACGCGAAAACGGTTCCCATCATCGCCATGACGGCCGACGCCTTTGAAGAGGACATTCATAAATGCCGGGCCGCCGGCATGAACGGACACATTGCAAAACCAATCGATCCGGAACTGCTTAACCAGAGTCTTGCAAAAGCCATAACCGCCGCTGAATAGCCCTGCGGGCAACGTACCTTCGTCAGCAGTCCGCAGACTGCAGGCCGCGGATGGCATATAAGTGTTACAATAGGGTCGCAGAAATAAGTTGCTGAATCTGACACTCACGGCTGACCCTGTCGTCTGTAATCAGTTCTTAATTGGCGCATAGCGTGACGATGGTGCTTGCCGCGCAAAGGCGGGGACACTTATGTCGGCGATCAAACGGCTTCTGGAGAAAGAGCGCGGCGTATCCTCATACGCATTGCCCGTCTTCCTGATTTTGTGCATGTTCGCCGCCCTCATCTCAGTCGGCGTCCGTCAGCTGTCGGAAAACGAAGAGCACCTGCACGAAGAGATCCTTTCCAATCTGGATATGAACGCTCAAATAATAAGCCAGCAGCTCAGCGATATGTATGTTTCGCTTGAGGCGGCCGCGCCTTTGACTGCCTTTGAGGCAGGCTACACGCAGCAACAGATGCTGCACGCCATGACGGCCCTGCGCAATGCCTGCGGCTTTGACTTTGTGGTCCACACGAACAGGGACGGGATCGCTTTCAACTATCTCGGCAAGGGAAACATCAACCTGTCCAAACGCCGCTACATCCACGAAGCCCTGCGCGGGAAGAGGTCCTGCGAGTATGTGACGGCCGGGACCTACGACCCCAGCAGCGCCTATGTGATCCTGGCCGTGCCGGTCTTTTACGGGGATCAGGTCGTCGGCGTTTTGCACGGAAGTTATAAGGTTTCCAACTTCGACAGCATGCTGCGCAGATTTGCCAGGAAAGGCCGCAGCCGCAGCAACAGCACCTTTATCGTCGCGGCCGACGGAGCTCTGGTCGCCGCCAGCGACAGAAAAGCCGATTACAGCGCGTTCGTCAGCACGATCCTCCGCGAGTCAGCTGCAGGGCTGAAGAACGGACAGCGCGGATATTTCTCTCTGTCAGTCAACGGGCAGAAGAAGCACTGCTATTATGAACCTCTCTCGGGCATGAAGTTTTTCCCCTGGATCATGGCGACTGAGGTAAATCAGGCGGCCATCGCGGAACACGTCCGGTCGCTGAAATTAGGCATGCTGATGTTATGTCTGGTCGCCGTCTGCATTACCGCCGTGCTGATCTACTCCGTGGTCAAAAGGCAGCGGCTGGCAGAGTTGCAGGCCAAAGAGAGCTGCGCGCTCGCAAAAGCTCTGGCCGACGCCAAGCGGGCAGACAGCGCCAAAAGCGATTTCCTCTCGCGCATGAGCCACGATATGCGCACGCCTCTCAACGGCATCATCGGCATGACCTACCTGGCGCAGGAGATCGAGAATCCTCCGCGGACCAGAAACTGCCTCGAAAAGATCGAGACCTCTTCAAAATTCCTGCTAGGCCTCATCAACGACGTGCTCGATATGGCCAAGGCGGAGAGCGGCAAAATGACGCTGCATCCAGAGCCCTACTCTCTTCGCCAGCTCCTTTCGTATGTAGAGGCAGTCATCAAGCCGCTCTGCGTTGAGAAGGGCGTGAACCTGGTATTCGACCTGCAGCCGGTCGAAAAAAGAAGACCCGTCATCGATCCGCTGCGCTTCAACCAACTATGCTTCAACCTGCTCTCTAACGCGGTAAAATACACGCCCGAGGGCGGCACCGTCACTCTGCAGATCCACGACAGAATGCTCTCCGACGCGAAACTCGCGATGGATCTTGAAATCAGCGACACAGGCATCGGTATGAGTGAAGAATTCCAAAAATCCATGTTCGAGCCCTTTACGCAGGAAAACAGAAACGATGCTTCGCTCACGCGCGGCACCGGTCTCGGCCTCGCCATCGCCAAAAAGATCATCGACGTGATGGGCGGCTCGGTCAAGGTGCGCAGCAAACTCGGCGAAGGCACCTCTTTCCATATACAGCTGGAATTTGACAGCGTGCCCTTGGACGAGCCTACTCAGCCGGCGCCGGAGGAGCGCGCGGCGGACCTGTCCGGCCTTGCCGGCAAACACATTCTCCTCTGCGAAGACCACCAGCTAAACCAGGAGATCGCCAAAGCGTTGCTGACCGAAGGCGGCATGACAGTGATCACAGCTGAAAACGGACTGATAGGCAAAGAAAAGTTCAGCCGTTCCGCGCCAGGGTATTACAGCGCGATCCTGATGGATATCCGCATGCCGGTCATGGACGGCTACACGGCGACGCGCGAGATCCGCGCGCTGGCACGGCCCGACGCCCAAACCGTGCCGATCATTGCGATGACCGCAGACGCTTTCGCAGACGACGTGCAGCGCTGTCTGGACGCCGGCATGAACGGACATTTAGCCAAACCGATCGAGCCAAAATTGCTTTACCAGACGCTCAGCGACGCGATCGCTAAACAGAACGGATAAAAACACCAAGCGCCTGCTGCAAAATTTGCTTTTTCGTGCAGCGAGTGCATTGCTTCCGGCAGTGGCGAGCAGTTAGCGTATCTATGCTATTTTTGCGCTTTGTGTGTTCTGGAAAAACGATTTTACAGAGACAGCTGGGCTTTGCAGCCTCGTCATGTCTGACCGGCTGTATGTCAACGCCGGGCTGAGCCTGTATCCTCTGTCATGAGGACGTGGTGAAGGACGGCGTCGTCCACCTGCCTCTCTATATGACGATGTTTCTGCAGAAGAGACAGCCTCTCTGGGATATTCGGCGGGGTTGTGGGCCTGCGCTGGTTTATATCAGATCTTCACTCTCCGACGCGCTTGCCAGCTTCGTAAGCCTTCAGCGGGAACAAGCTTGTTTCTATATCCGCTCTGGCTGCACAACCTCTGGCAAGGAGCCGGCCTCCGTCACGCCAGTCCATAAATTTCAGCATCGCGCCAAATTGGGCCTCGATTGGATCCGTAACCCATTTTTCGCCAGATGCCGAAGTCGTCATCAGCAAAGCCTTTTTGCGCCCCTGCATCGAGAATACGGAGACCTGGAAACAATCTATCACAGCCTTTAACTGCGCGGACATGCCCCAATAGTAGATAGGTGTCACGAAGACTATAACGTCGGCGGCCACGAGCAGCGGGTGCAGCTTTTCCATGGAATCCTTGAACACGCAGGGAGCCTTGCCATAACCGCATTTGCCGCAGCCGATGCAGGGATGCACGTTCTCAAAAGCCGCGTCAAACCTTTCCACCTCGTGTCCGCCCTCCTTCGCGCCGCGGATGAATTCGTCCGCCAGCAGCGCGGAGGTGCCATTTTTGTGCGGACTGCCAGTCAAAACCAGAATTTTCATTTTTTCTCCCTCCATAAATTTATGCGGCCAGCCATTTGGCCAGTTCGTGCAGCTGCTTAATGTAGCCTTCGTGCTTCTTTATGTCTCCAGGCCCCGGTATCTGATCGAACACCAGAGACTTCATTTCCTCAGCGCCCATCTGCGAGAAGCATTTGACGGTCCAGTCAGCGTACTTTTCGTAGACATCGCGAGGACCGCCCCAGCAGGAGCAGACAAGAGCTGCCTTTTTGCCGAATTTGGAGGTGTTGGACATGTTTTTCCCGACGTAATTGAAGAACGGGTAAAGCCTTTCTATGAACACCTTGGCCATGGAGTTAAGCTGGTGGTTGTAAATCGGCGAGGCCAGCACGATGGCGTCACACTCATTAATTATGGGCAGCAGCTTTGTATAGTCATCCTCCTGTACGCAGAGCTGTGTCTCCCTGTTTTGGCAGGCGCCGCAGGCCTGGCAGGGGCTGCACTTTTTCTCGCGCATTTTGAATACTGTCACTTCCGCGTTCCTGAGGTCGGCGGCCAAAGTATCCACTACCACTTCAGAATTACCGTTCTTTCTGGGGCTTGAATCGATAAGCAAAATTTTCTTCATAATTCTCACTGTTCCTTTACATTTCTTTTTCCCATTCGCGGATGGTGCTGACGCCAATTTTATCGGCCAGCTCTTCCATCCGAACGATTTCGTCGGGCTGGAGCCTGATCTTGGCCGCGGCAGCCGCCTCTTTCACCTGCGCGCTCTTCGTAACGCCGATGAGCGGCAATGTGCCCTTGGCGATGGCCCAAGCCTCTGCGATCTGCGCCGGACTGGCGCCGTATTTTGTACCTGTCTCCTTCATCGCCTGCACAAGTTCGCCCAGCCGCGCAAGCGATCCGCCGTAGCACTTGGCCCTGTCACTTCCAGCCGGGAAGGGGTGTGCCGCATCGTATTTGCCTGAGAGAGCACCCTGTTCAAGCACCATGTAGGCGAAGAAAACGATGCCATTTTCGCGGCAGTAGTCGAGGATGCCAGCCGTTTCGGAGGAGCGGTTCAAAAGACTGTAATGGTTCTGCACAGCTGTGATTTTAAGACCTGCTTTGCCGAGGATTTCCGCAGCATTCCTGATTTCCGTGAGGTTATGGTTCGAGACGCCGATAAATTTTATTTGCCCGCTTTTCGCGAGCGGAATCAGCCCCGGAGTCCACCTCTGTACGTCGGCCGGGTTATGGATCCAGTAGATGTCCGCGTAATCAACGCGGAGACGCTTTTTGCTGCCGTCCAGCATCTGTTGCACCGCTTCTTCCGCGGAGACCCCGAGGTTGGCAATCTGCGGCGTGAACTTCGTGGAGATCATGAAGCTGTCACGCGGCCGCTCCTGCAGGATACTGCCGAGTATCTCCTCTGAGGCTCCCATGCCGTAGACCGCGGCGGTATCCCAGAGGTTGAGCCCGCATTTAACAGCCTCAGCAAAGACTGAGCGAAAATCCGCCGCCGTAAAATGGTTGCCGAAAACCTGATCGCCGCCCGCGGCTCCGCTTCCCCAGGCCCAGGCTCCCAGCGCGACTGGCGGCAAATCGTTCATTTGAGACATAATTTATTCCCCACCTTTCATTTTTCCAACAGAATCCTGACATAGTGTCAATATATGCATTATATCTAAAATTGACACTGTGTCAATATATGCTTATAATTTTTTCTGGCGAAATTGGAGGAATGACAGATGGCTTTTAAGAAAGACCGAGCCGAGGAACAGCTTGAGGGGCGGCTCAATGAAATACTCAACGCATGTGCAACCATTTACGGTGAAAAGGGCTTCGACGCTGTGACGGTCAAGGCCATCGCCGAGCGCACCTCCTTCTCGCGTCCTTCCATCTACAACTATTACGAGACCAAGGACGAAATACTGCTAGGGCTTTTGACGAGAGAGTACTCGGAATGGACTGCCGACCTGCAGCGCTGCTTCGACGGAGCCGCGGAGATGGACAAAACCTCGTTCTGCCGTCTGCTGACCCGCGCGTTCATGGACCACGAGGCGATCTTAAAGCTTGCGACTACGAACCTCTACGTGCTGGAAAACGGCTCGCGCGAAGAGCGCATCTGCGACTTCAAGGTGGAGATGGGCAAAGCTCTCGACGTCCTCAAAAGCGGTACCGAAAAGTATTTTCCAGATACGCCCCGCGGAGAGACGGAGCTGTTCCCTTACACGATGATAGCCTATGTCTATGGCCTCTACCCCATCACGCAGTCCACGCCCAAGCAGGACCGGGCCATGGAAAAGGCCGGCTTCGCCAAAGCGGCGTCATTTGAGGTCCTCTGCAATCAGGGCCTGCAGCGGCTGATGTCAGCGTTCGCGGAAAAACCACGCATAGTCAAAAACAAGTACAGGCCAGGGACCATGGCTGAGGCCTGAACCGCGCGGGACCACTCGGTTTAATGGCAGCGTTTGAGTGAATTATCTACCAGCACTCTTCGAGTATTTCCAGAATTTCTCCGCTCGTCATCTGCTTGCAGCAGCCCGGCGTGATATTCGTGGAACCCGCTATTTTGGAAAGCACCGACTTGTCGGTAAAGCCGAGCTCACGCAGCGTGGTCGGCAGTCTGAGTTCCTTTATGAACGAGGCCAGGGCCTCGATGCCGGCCATGGCTGTTTCCTCCTGCGATCTGCCAGTTCCGTCCACGTTCCAGACCCTTTGCGCGAAGCGGGCGAACTTTTTTAAGCCGCATTTATAAATATGACGATAGCAGACCGGGTGGATCACGGCCAGACCCTTGCCGTGGCCGCAGTTCGTGAAGGCGCTCATCTGGTGCTCAAGCTGGTGGCACTGGAAGTCTAGCTTTTTGCCGAGCTTGATGATGCGGTTCTCGGCCATCGAGGACTCCCACATGAGGTTGCCGCGCGCGTTGTAGTCGCGGGGATTTTTCATGGAGGCGCGCAGGTCGCGCACCACGCCGCGCATGAGAGCCTCGGAGATGTCGTCGGAGACATTCTCTTCGTCCGGCTCGCTGAAATAGGTCTCCATCACGTGGCTCAGGATGTCGAAACCGCTGGCCGCGAGCTGCGCCTGCGGCACAGTATAGGTGTAAGTCGGATCTAGCAGCGCAAAGCGCGGGTTGCAGGCCGGGTAGTCGCGGTCCGTCTTGACTTTTTCGGCCTCATTCGTGATGACCGCGCCGCCGTTGACCTCGCTGCCGGTGCCGCAGACTGTCACGACCACGCCAAGCGGAATTGGCTCGAAATCGACGACGCCGCGATTGGCCCAAAAGCGCTGCCAGGCATCGCCCGCGCAGCGCGCGGCCATCGAAACGGCCTTCGCGCAGTCCATCACGCTGCCGCCGCCCGCCGCCAGGATAAAGTCGATATTTTTTTCTTTCGCAATGGCCGCGCCCTTAAGCACTAAGGAGTAAGTCGGGTTCGCCGGCACGCCGCCGAACTCCGTCACCGTTTTGCCGGCGTCGGCAAGGGCCTTAACAACCGCGTCGTAGGCGCCGTTCTTCTTTACCGAACCGCCGCCGTAGACGAGCAGCACATTAGGGCCGTAATCGCCAAGCAAAGCGGGCAGGTATTTGCCCACGCAGCCGGCGCCGAAATATACCCTGGTGGAATTTTCAAAGACGAAATCGTTCATGTAATTTTCCTCCGTTCGCGAACACTTTCCAGAAGCGGCCGCCTGGTCCAGTATAGGTTGAGACGGTCAGCGTGGCAAGCTGAAGCGGCAAAACGCTCCACCGTACTGCACTCATTCTAATTTTATGTCAAAAGTGCTGTGAATTGGGATTTAGGGGAGGAATTTGGTTGCGTGAAACAGTAGGGGAACCTGATTTTTCACGTTTCCGTGTCCTAATCTTCGGCTGTCATTGCGACGGCCAGCGAACCGACGGCGTTCTCCCGTCGAGTGAGTCGGCAGGTAGTTCCATCAGGGCGAAGCCCGTGGCAATCTTGCTTTTACCCTGCGCTTTTAGGTTCTGGTATTTCTATGACCTCTGTGTGAAGCAAGATTGCCGCGTCGCTTTGCTCCTCGCAATGACGGCAAAAGATTGAGCCCTGCGCGCTCTTTGTTTTTAAAGCTTTCTATTTGGGGAAGGTGTCAGCCGCCGGTTATGCGGCTGACGTATTAGGGACTTGGGTTTGCACTGCAACTGCAACGGCGTTGAGCAAAGCCACCCACGACTCTTTCCCACAGGCTCGTCTGTTCTTCGGTCTCAAAACATGAATTGCGAACCGGACAAGCGGCTCGCGCTTGCTGTGAACTCACGGATTGAAGCGTAGCGAGGCGGTGATTTTTACGCAGGCCGAGTCTTTTAACGGATGCGTAAAAATCGCCGCCTCGCCTAGCGCCCATTGGCTTAATACATTAAATTCAGCAATGAACCGGCATCGCTTTTGATTCCTGAATCTTATGGCAGACGCTTCGTTAAATTCTTATTTAACGCGATAGATATAGAACTGGAATCAGTTCACACTCCCGGTGCGGAGTTTTTCACGGCGCGGGCTGGTGAACTGAGTGCAGTATACCTGACGGGAGCAAAGGCGTCCCGCGGCAGCTCATTTCTGGCATTTGGGGCAATAGACGCTGCCGCGGCCGGCCACCACGGTTTTTTGCAAGGTTTCGCCGCAGACCGGGCATGGTTCGCCGGCGTGGCCGTAGACCTGCAGATACGGCGTGTTGCGATAGTCCTCGCCCTTGCCGGCCAGGTAGTCCTCCGCGCTGATGGCGTTCTTTTCGAGGAAGTACGAGAGCAGTTCCGGTATTAGCCTGGCGAGCCGCGCCCATTCAGTGCGTGCGAGGCTCTCTGCCGCACGGTCAGGCCTGATTTTCGCGGCGAAGAGGATCTCGTCTGAGTAGATATTGCCGATTCCGGCAATGACGCTCTGATCAAGCAGACAGTCCTTGACGGCCCTTTTGCTCTTCGCGAAGGTGTTTTGCAGATATTTGGCGGTCAGAGCTTTGTCGAACGGTTCAAGCCCCAGCTTCTGCGCGCCGGTGAAATCGTCCGTTTCTCCCGCACGCAGCAGCCAGAAGCGGCCGAACCTGCGCACGTCGGAATATCGCAGTTCGGAGCCGTCGTCAAGAATAAAGACGAGATGCGTGTGCTTCTCCTCGGGCCAGCCGCGCGGTGCCAGCAGCAGGCTGCCGGTCATGCGCAGATGAAGTACGACGGCGTCGCCGCTTTCAAGCATGATCTTGAGAAATTTTCCGCGCCGCCCCATACCGGCGATCGTCTGCCCGGCCAGCGCCGCACAGAACTCCTCAGCGCCAGGCCGCGCGATGACCTGAGGGTTGCGTACCTCGATCCCCGCAATTTTCCGACCCGTTATCTGCGGCTCCAGCACGCGTTTGACAGTTTCGACTTCCGGCAGTTCCGGCATGGTTAAAACACCAGCTGCACGAGCAGCATGTAGCAGAGCGTGCCGCCAGCGATGGAAACGAGCATCTGCCGCTTCCAGAGGTGCAGGACGACCGTGGCGGCGATGCCGATGAACTCCGGCAGGCCGTGGCTGCTGCCCAACAGGTTGACGTTTTTGAGGCAGTATACCACCAGCATCCCGAAGATAGCCGCCGGCAGCGCTTTGCCCAGATACTGGACAAATTTCGGCGTCGGGCGGGCCTCCGAGAAGACTAAAAAGGGCAGAGCGCGCGTCGCTACCGTACCAAGCACGCAGATGCCGATCGTGACCACCTGTTCAAGCAGCGTCATTGCGAGAGACCTCCGGCCTTTTCGATCGGCTTGCGGAAGAGCGTGAGCGCGCAGAGGATGCAGACCATCGTGGGAATCAGAAAGGAGTTGGGGCCGAACACGAGACGGCAGGCCGCCGTAGCAGCGACGCCTATGAAGGCTGTGTAATGTTTTTTCTCTTTGAACCACTGCTCCATAAAGATCACGACGAACATGGCCGTCATCACAAAATCCAGTCCCTTGGTGTCAAATGTCAGCAGCGAACCGGCCAGACCGCCCACGGTCGCGCCCGTGAACCAGTACATGTGGTTGAGGAAGGTCACAAAGAACATGAACCAGCCGCGGTCCACGCCCTCCGGCGCCACAGCAGTGCAGTTGATGGAAAAGGTCTCGTCGCAGAGACCGAAGACCAGATAATACTTCTTCCAGCCCAGTCCTTTGTACTTGTCGAGCATCGCAAGCCCGTAAAACAGATGCCGTGCCTGGATCATCAGCGCCAAAAGCAGAGCCTGCAATGGCGCGAAGGGCGACATCAGCATCGTGACAGTCACAAACTCAAGCGAACCGCCGAAGATCGTCAGGCTCATAACCGCCGGATACCAGAAGCTGAACCCGGAAACGTTCATATAGATCCCGTAGGCCAGCCCCAGAAACCAGAAGCTGGCGAAGATCGGCAGAGTATATGGAAAGGCGGCCTTCAGCGCCCTGATTCGTGTCCCGTTTGTTTTCACAGCCATTCCTCCAGACAAAAACTATGTAATTGTAACTCACAAGAGGAATTAATGCCGCATTCAATTTTGTAGAAAACGCTCCTGCTCAGCAGTTCACAGTCGTATGACATGGCTTCTGCGTGGACTGAGACAGCCGGACTGGTTCCAAAGCGTAACGAAAGATTTGCAGAAATATGAATTCAGCGGCGCAGTTTATGTTTTTGGGAACCAGACATGGATGTTCACTTATGGCAACTAAAAGTATTTAGCATTTGCAAAATGTGCGGAACAGTCACAGTCCGCCAAAAGGAAAATTGGTCAGAGAAAGGTTTGACTAATATAATTACAATGGCCTTCAAAAAATGCAGAATCGTCAAAATGATATGCTATAACAGATATATTTACGTTATAGTAAAGTTTAATATTACAATATTATGAAACCGCTCTCGAAAGCGCCAATGTTGCGCTTTCGAGAGCGGCCATATTTTAAAAAGCATACAAAACTATCAGCTGAGTGCCATTCTGCACAACGGGAACTCATAGTGCAGTTGTCTATCGTAACAAATAGAAATTCAGCAGCTTACGTAACGCAGCGTTATCTTATTTGCCTTTAAACCCCAATCATCTCCATCCGTTATCCAGATTCCCGCTTAATTGGTCTTTGTAATTTTCAGACCTTTGAGCCAGTCCGTCACTTCGCCCCTGGCTTCGTTTTGCGAATTCTGTGCCGTAGCGCCTCTGACCGCGAGGCCTTTCAGCACCTTAGCGCCCTTGCAGACGCTTTTCAGCTCCTGCTCGGTGCCGGCCAGGCCGCTGCCCTCGTTTGTGCAGAAGGGAACGACCGTTTTGCCGGCGAAATTGTGCTTTTCAATGAACGAATATACTGCCATCGGCATCTCGCCGCACCAGATGGGGTAGCCGATAAAAATCGTCGCATAGCTGTCGAAATTTGCGGCATCCGCTTTGAGCTGCGGCCTCGCGTTCGCGGCCAGCTCCTTTCTGGCAACTTCGACGCACTCTTTGTAATTATCCGGGTATGGCTTGGCCGTTTCGATACGGAACATGGCTCCGCCTGTTTTTTCCGCTATCATTTCCGCGATTATCTGAGTGTTGCCCTTTTTGACCGTGCCGACGCTGTAATTTTCGCCGGCGCGCGAGAAACAGGCGATCAGTATCTTATTTGTGCCGGCTGCTTCGGCGGACTGAACGCCGCTAGCCGCAAGACTAACCAACAGCAAGGCTGCCATGGCAGCCAGAATTATTTTTTTCATGCTGAACGCTCCTTGTCCTTCAATCAGTTCGCGGGTGCACGCCTTTAGCAGCGAACGCCCTGCCCTGCGGCCGTTTTCAGTATCCTGGCCGGGTTGCCTGCCGCCACCGCGCCGTCCGGCACGTCGTGCGTGACTACGGAACCGCTGCCAACCACCGCGCCCTCGCCTATCGTGACGCCGGGCATGACGATAACGCCGGCGCCCAGCCAGGCGTTCTTTTTGATCGTGACCGGCTTGCAGATAATGATCCGAATGTCGTTAAAATCGTGGTTGACGGTCAGCAGCGAGGCGTGAGGGCCGATCATCGCTCCGTCTTCGATAACGATGCCGCCGGCGCTCATGCAGGTCAGGTCGTGGTTTGCGAAGACGCGGCTGCCGATCGTCATCTGGCAGGCGTAATCCACCTGAAACGGCGGCGTGAAGAAGGAGCCGGACGGCAGTTTGCCGAGGAACAGCTCGTTTTCCAGCGCCAGTATCCTGGCCGTTTCCGGGAAGGTTGTGTTGATGACGAAACACTGCTTCCGGCAGCGCTCCATCTCCTTGTGCGCGACCTCCTGATACTCCTTTACATTGATCATATGGATTGGCTCACCGCTCCGAAGCCGCTCAAAGATGTCAGCCATTTGCTCTAAGCCTGCGGTTTCAGCGGGCCGTAGAAGAACGAGGCGGTGGCGCCGCCGTCGGCCAGGAAATCCGCGCCCGTGATGAAGGCGCCCTTGTCGCTCATCAGCAGCTCCGCCACGTTGGCTATTTCGTCCGCGGTGCCAGGGCGGCCGGCGGGACATTTGGCGAACATGTTTTTATAGAAATCGCCGCGCGGACCGTTGAATTCGTCGATAGCAAGCGGCGTCACGATGATGCCGGGCGAGATGGAGTTGATGCGCGCGCCCCTGGCACCCCACCTGACAGCCTCGGCCATCACGCGTTTGACGTTGCAGCGCTTGGCAAGCTGATAGGCGTGGAGTGTGTCTCGGATATTGGCCGGCTGCAGCAGGCCTAGCTGCAGCAGTTCGTCGGCCGGCGTCTCGGCCAGATGCGCGTCCTCTGCCGCAGTCAGAGCCGGCATTCTGTGGCCCGACTGGCTTGAGATCGTCACGCCTGCGCCGCCGGCTTTGATGACCCCGCCGACCTCTTCGAGCAGTACGGCCGTGCCGTAGAGGTCCACTTTGAGGATCGTTTCGACGGAGGCCTGGCTTGGCGAAACGCCAGCCGCGTTGACGAGCATCGCGATCTCGCCGTATTTCTGAGCTTCGGCGATGAGACCGCGGATGGACTCTCTGGAGGAGAGGTCCATCTCCACGGCAACCGCGTCGAAACCAGCCTCGCTCATTATTTTGGCGATGGTTTCCGCGTTCGGCAGCTTGCGGTCGCCGATCACGATTTTCTTTCCCGCACCCATTCTGCGCGCGATAGCCATGCCGATCTGGCCCGCGCCTGTCAGTATCATTACGTCTTTACTCATATCTGGTTCCTCCTTTGAATTTACAGCTGCGCTGATTTTTTGGCCCAGGTTGCGACTTTTTCCTCAGACTGAGCCGCCTCGGCGCCGTGAATGGAAAGCCCTGGCAGCACCTCAGCGCCTGCGCAGAGCTTTTTGAGGTCGCGTTCGCTGGAACCGAGACCGCTGCCCTCGTTCGTGCAGAATGGGATGACCCTCCTGCCGGCCAGGTCGTAACGGCCGAGGAATGTGAACATCACCATCGGCATCGTGCCCCACCAGTTCGGATAGCCGACGAAGATGGTATCGAAGCTTTCAAGGTCGTCCTTGAACTCTTTGACCGAGACCTGCTCTTTGGCCTTCAGCTCAGCCTTGGCTTCGTCGATGCAGGCATAGTAGTCTTCCGAATAGGTCTTGACCGTCTTGACCTCGAACAGCTCGCCGCCAACGGCCTTCTGAATAAACTCCGCCACGACCTCCGTGTTGCCCTTTGCGAGCTTGCGAATGCTGCCGTTCCAGTAATTCTCACCCTTGCGTGAATAGTAAACTATCAATGTTTTGCCCATCAAAATCGCTCCTTTGGTTTTTCCGTCAGCCCAGACGGCCGGCGTCTCTCTGTTTCGGGCGTATTGTATGAGCGTGATGTGCAAAGAACAATTCGGATTTGGGCACAAACAGATAAGGAAAACTTATAGCAGGACAAGACATGAAAAAACAGAGAAGGGGCTCATAAATTGGGATTTAGCGTAGAGATAAAACCCAAAGCCCTCATCCGTCAGCGTGAAAACACCGCTGCCGCCTAAGCGATTCACTGTGACTATCGCCGCTATTCGCACCGGTAGTCACAGTCCACTGCTTACCGGCTGTGAAGGCTTTAGAACCATCCAAAGCAGTATGTGTCTTAATCTTTTAGCCGTCATTGCGAGGAGCGAAGCGACGCGGCAATCTTGTCTCGCGCAGAGGTCATGGAAATACCAGAACCCAAAAGCGCAAGACAAAGGCAAGATTGCCACGGGCTGCGCCCTGATAGAACTACCAGCCGACTCACACGACGGGCAAACGCCGTCGGTTCGCTGGCCGTCGCAATGACGGCTAGAAATCAAAACCTAAAAATAAAATAATAGTGATTGCTGTTTTCTTACAACGGGTTCCACCATCTCACACAGGCAAAGGCTACACTAAATTTTTATTTATACCACAATACCTCTTTGTTTGAATTATTTCACAAACCTGCTCTTGAGCATGTCGGCGAACTCTGCGATGAGGGGATTCACATTGTCCTTTTTCCAGAAAGCACAGTAACGGCGCGCGATCTGCCTGCCGGAGCGGCAGAGTGGAATGCGTCTGATGGAGGCCGCGTATTGAGGCGGGCAATCGCCGCCCTCGATGGGCAGGAAGCCTTTACCGCCTGTCACCAGCAGCCGGGCCTCTTCGAGGCTGTCCGCGAAGAGGAATTCGCCAGCGAAGCCGAGCGTGTTCTGATAGTAGTCCTGCTCTCCGCGGCGCTGTTTTTCGGAGGCCACCAGGATACAGGCATAGTTCCTAAGTTCTTCCAGCCCCACCGACGCAAGTCCGGCCAGGAATCCGCGCGACGGCACCTCCACGAAACATTCACAGCTTGCAAGGATGAAGTTCACATATTCGTCCGAGAAGGCGCGGCGCTGGTCGTTGAGCACCAGGTCCACGCCGCCGGTTCGCAGTCCGTCGTAGAGGTCCTCGTGGCTGCCGTTGACGATTTGTATCTCCACTTGCGGATATTTGGCCGCGAATTCGGCCACGGCCTCGTGAAATTCGTGGCCGCCGTAACAGCGCAGATAACCGATGGCAAGCCGCGGCTCGTCTGCGCGCGCGAGGCGCACGGTTTCGCGGCAGAGTTTTTCAAAATCGCCGGTAAGGGACAGGCTTTTCTTGTAGAAGTGCTCTCCGGCCGGGGTCAGTTTGAAGCCGCGGTGCTCGCGCAGCAGCAGCTTGACGCCGAGCCCGCGTTCGAGCGCCTGGATTCCCTGCGAGACGGCGGACTGGGAAATATAACACTCCTCAGCCGCTTCCGTGAAGTTTCCGCAGCGAACCACGGCCTGAAAGTATTTTATCTGTGCAAGCAGCTGGAGCACTTTGACCGCCTCCCGTCCTTATTGTAAATGCAAAAACAGGCGGCCGCAATCGGACGGCATAAAGCAAAGCCGCGCCTGAAAAGAGCGCGGCTTTGCTTTTATCCTGATTGTTTTTGCGTAAACTCCGTTATGCCTCCGGCTTCTTGGGACCAGCCTGAATCTCGTGCAGCAGCGCCATCTTGAGCGCATAATAGCCGCAGCTCATGTCCACGTAGTGGCGGTGCGGATTCTCGAAGCGCTGCTCCTCGATCCATATCTCCGTGCTCAGCTGCTGCTTTACAAAATCGCGCAGCTCGTCCAGCGTGCGCTTTTCGCATACGCGATGGCCGTCCTTGATGACCGGCTGCTGAAGCTCCTTCGCCGTGCAGTTCGCAAAGCTGCAGACCTTCCAAGGCTTCTGCGGGTCGACATAGCGGTAGGGCTTGTCGACGTCCACCGTCTCGTCCTGCAGCGTGATAAGATCGGCAATAGCCTTGCCGGTCTTGTCGTAGATGCGGTAGAGCTTTTTGCGGCCCGGGTTCGTGATCTTCTCGAAAGTCTCCGAGACCTTTATCTTGGGAATACAGGCCTTGCCCTTCTGAATCGAGACCAGCTTGTAGACGGCGCCAAAGACGGGATCGCTCTCGGCAGTGATAAGCCGCTCGCCGACTCCGAAGGCATCGATGCGTCCACCCTGGTTAAGAATGGACTGGATGGTGAACTCGTCAAGGCTGTTGGAGGCAATGATCTTGCAGTCCTCCAGTCCGGCCTTGTCAAGCAGTTCCCGCACCCTTTTCGAAAGGTAGGCAAGGTCGCCGGAATCGAGCCTCACGCCTTTGAGGCGCTTGCCCATCGGTTCCAGCACCTCTTTGGCGACGCGGATGGCGTTAGGCACGCCGGAATCGATCACGTCGTAGGTGTCGACCAGCAGCACAGCGGCGTCGGGATAAATCTCAGCGTAGCGCTTGAAAGCCGTAAATTCGTCGTCGTGGAACATCACCCAGCTGTGAGCCATCGTGCCGCTCACGGGGATGTTGAACATCTGTCCTGCCAGCACGGTGGCTGTGCTGCCAGCTCCGCCTATGTAAGCGGCCCTGGCTCCGTAGACGGCCGCGTCGATGTTGTGGGCGCGCCTGGCTCCGAAGTCCGACACGCCGCGGCCCTGCGCTGCCCTCACGATGCGGTTCGTTTTGGTGGCAATCAGCGACTGGTGGTTGATCTGCGCAAGAATGGCGGTCTCCACAAGCTGCGCGTCCATCAGCGGCGCCTCGACCGTCAGAATCGGTTCGTCCGGATACATAACGGTGCCCTCTGGCAAAGCGTAGATATCGCCGTGGAAACGGTAATCCTTGAGGTAATTTAAAAACGCGTCGCTGAAAAGGTGCAGCGAGCGCAGGTAGGCGATGTCTTCCTCGCCGAAATGGATATTTTCGATATACTCGACGACCTGTTCAAGTCCGGCAAAGATCGCAAAGCCGCCCTGATCAGGGTTGCGCCTGTAGAACACGTCGAAGGTGACCTGTTCGCCGGCATGGTTGTCGGCGAAATAGCCGTTAGCCATCGTCATCTCATAAAGATCCATCATCATAGTGATATTGCGTTCGTTGAATTGCTTCATAAAGTTCCTCCCGACGAGCTGCGCCGCCGCTGCGGCTGCAAGTATATCGACCGGCGCGGGCCGTTACGCCCGTCCGTCGGTTCCATGGAACTGAGTGCAGTACTATTATAGCTAATAAAATGAAAATCTGGCTATATTTGCGGCTGGAAATACCGAAATGCCAGGAAGAAGCACTAGCCGCCCGTAAAAGAACAGGAGAACGGATCGCTCCGTTCTCCCGTCATGCCGCTGTGATGCTTGTTTTTTAGGAAAGGCTTGTGAGGACCGGATTTTTCAGGTAATCGTAGACTCGCTTCACCTCGCCGGAATTATCAAGGTCCAGCATTGAGGGACATTTTTTGTCGAGCGACGCAATCGCCTGCAAGTCGTTTGCGTCCAGCGTGAAATCCCAGATGTCCATATTCTGTTCCATGCGTTCCCTGTGCACGCTTTTAGAGATAACAACAAGCCCGCACTCAATTTCCCATCTGAGGATCACCTGAGCGACGGTCTTTTTGTGCTTCTCCGCCACGACTTGCAAAAGCGGCTCCGTGAACATGCCCTTCAGCCCTTCCGCGAACGGCGCCCAGGCTTCCGGCTGCACACCCAGCTCCTTCATCACCTTCAGCTCGTCATCGCGCTGAAAGTGAGGATGGCGCTCGATCTGGTTGATCTGAGGAATCGTCCGGACGTTGAAGCAGAGGTCGGTCAGACGCGCCGCGCTGAAATTGCAGACTCCGATCGCCCTGATTTTTCCCTCTTTGCAGAGCTCTTCCAGCGCGCGCCAGGCGCCGTAATAATCCCCCAGCGGCATGTGGATGAGGTAGAGGTCAAGATAGTCCAGTCTCAGTTTCGCCAGCGATTCTGCGAAGGCTGCCTTGGTTTTCTCATAGCCCATCTGCTGGATGTAGGCCTTTGTGGTGATGAAAATATCCTCGCGTTTAAGCCCTGAATGAACGATCGCCGCGCCCACGGCCTCCTCGTTCTGATATGAGCTGGCCGTGTCAATCAGGCGATAGCCTGCTTCAAAAGCATTGAGGACAGCCTTCTCGCATTGCTGCGGGTCCGTTATCTGGAAGACCCCGAAGCCCTCCAGCGGCATTCTCACTCCGTTGTTAAGCGTAACGTAATCCATTTTATCTCCTTCGCCTATCGCAGATATTTATTGAAGAACGACGTAAGCTTGTCAAACGGGATGACCTGCGTGCGGTCGTAGAGGTCCACGTGGACGGCGCGCGGAACTATATAGAGCTCCTTCGGTTCGGCCGCCTGGCTGTACGCCGCTTCGCTGAAACCGCGCGAGATGGCGTTGGCTCCCGCAATGAATAGCAGCGGGCGCGGCGAGACAGTCGCAAGGTCGCTGAACGGGTAAAAGTTCATAAATTTAACGTTGCTGGAAAGCGTCGGCTGCGTGTTGGTGTTCGCGCAGGCGCCGCGTTTGGTGCGGTAAAAATCGTAGAACTCTTTCGAAAAGGCGTCGGAGTTCTCGTCGATCTTCTCCGGCGTACCGCCGGTGTACTGTACTGCCCCGCCGGAGGCTTCAAGCTCACGCTGTGCCGCAGCGCCTTTGAGGACGTTGAGTCTCTGGGCCTGGTCCCGTACCATGCGGGCTGCGCCGCCCATATCCACCATGCTGACCGTGGCCACGGCCCTGAGGCGCGGATCTATTTTGGCCGCGCTCAAAGCAAAACCGCCGCCCGCGCAGATGCCTACCACGCCGATTTTGTCCTTGTCAACGAAGCTCTGAGAGCTAAGAAAGTCCGCCGCGGCGCTGTAATCGTCGGCATAAACGTCCGGAGCCACGGCGCTGCGCGGTTCGCCTTCGCTCTCACCCCAGTAGGACAAGTCGAACGTGAGAGTTACAAACCCCTGCTCGGCCAGTTTCTGTGCGTAAAGGTTGGCCGCCTGTTCCTTGACGGCTCCGAACGGATGCCCCACGATGATGGCCGGATTCTTGGCCCTGAGGTCCAGATTTTTCGGCATGAATAGGTCTCCTGCCACCTTCATTTTATAAATATTTTGAAACGTCACCTTTTTCATAACCACGCTGCCGCTTTTGTAGAAGTTGTCAGCGCCTCGCGACAAGTCAGGCTGGTATGCCGCCGCCCAAACCGTATCGGCCTGGCAAAACCATAAGACGACAGACAGAACCATCATCAGCTTAAATATATATTTAACAGTCTCCATCTACATTTCCTCCTTATTTCATGATTTCATGCGCTTCGTTCATACGTCCGGCAGGAACTTGTCTTGCCTACAGCCGCCGAACCTGCATGTTTTCAGCCAGTCTGTCACATCGTCCCAGCAACACCTCTTGGCATAATGATATGAGCAGCTGTTATAAATAGCAAATAGCTATATTGAATATAATAACATTCTTGACAGGAATGCTAATGACGCTTATTTTGTGGCCGGGAGGCGACGCCATGATAGAGACGAGACTGCTGTATTACTTTCTGGCCACGGCAAGAGAGGAAAGCATGACAAAGGCAGCCGAGACGCTGCACATCACTCAACCTGCGCTTTCCAAACAGATCATGGAGCTGGAGGCTCAGCTGGGCAAACAGCTTTTTATCCGCGGTCGCAAAAAAACTACGCTGACGGAAGATGGAATTTACCTGCGCGGCCGCGCTCAGGAGCTGTTGGACCTGATGGAAAGGACAGAATCAGCCTTTCAGAGCGAGGATGACCTGGTTTGCGGCGATGTCTGCCTGGGCTGCGGCGAAACGCCGGCGATGGGTTTGATCGCTGGGATCTTCAAGAAAATACAGGAAGACTGCCCGCACGTACATTTCCACCTTTTCAGCGGCGACTCCGCCACCATCATGGAAAAACTGGATCAGGGACTGCTTGATGCCGGTTTACAGCTTGGTCCGGAACGGCGCGAGCATTATGATTATCTGGAGCTGCCAATGACAGACAGCTTCGGCCTGCTGATGCCAAAAGACTGCCGGCTGGCGGCAAAAAAATCAATATCCATCAACGATCTGAACGAGCTGCCGCTGATAATGCCCCGTCAGGTACAGAGCAGCAGCGAACGGCTGGCATGGTTCGGCGGAGTTTACGATTCGCTGAACGTAGTCGCAACTTACAATCTCGTTTACAACGCTACTTTCATGGTGGAACAGGGCCTGGGCTGTGCGTTCTGCCTGTCCGGCCTGGCGGATACAAGCGGTGCACGTAACCTTGCCTTCCGTCCTGTAAAACCTGCCATCACCGTGGGACTCAGCCTCGTCACGAAGAAGTACCAAACCTTCTCCCCTGCCGTCAAGGTCTTTCTGGCGCGACTCAAAGAGGAAACACGGCTACAGGCTGGAAACAAAACCGCGCAAACCTAACGGGACCTTTTCCCCCTGTTCCCTAAAGCTGTCAGACAGCCGGGCGGTTGTCGTAGAGGTAAAACATCGTTCTCAGCAGACCTTCGTCCAGCTGCAGGGTCAGTAGCTTTTCGCAGCGCCTCCGCAGCCCCTGTCTTTCATAGAAGCCGAAATCGCACTCGGTATCGGTGAAAACATAAAAACTGCGGACGCCGGCGCGTTTGAAATAACGCAGCATGGCCGCATACAGCGCTTTGCCCACGCCGCGCCCCCGCATTTTCGGCGCTACCGCGAAGAACGAGAGCTCGCCGTCGTAGTCGAAGGCCGCTTTTTTCAGCAGCTCTCTGTCTGCTCGTTCCGAATCCGTGATAAATACATCCGCCTGCCGTCCGTCAGCGGACAGCAGCAGTTTCAGCCTCAACGCCGCGGCGCGCAGCCAGGTGCCGAAACGCAGGCGGCGGCTGCCTCGCGCGCAGCCCATCACGACGCCGACCGGTTCGTTGTCCAGTACCGCGGTCAGAGAACAGGTCTGTTCGTTAAGACAGTCGGCCAGATAGGCCTTTGCTAGTCTGGCCGCAGTTCGCGGTTTGCAGAATTCGTCGAACCGCCAGGTCTCGCGCACGATTTTTTCAAGCGCAGCATGGTCGCCGTCCGCTGTTTCCCGCAAAAGTATTTGTCCAGACATCGCAAGCCCCTCCTTTCGCCGTCGTCCTTTCAGCGCAGAACGTTGATGATCCGCTTGTAGCAGAACCGTTTCAAAAAGACGAGCGGAATCGTCAGTTCCAGCAGGTCAGACAGCCAGTATCTCTTTTAAAACGGTACCGATATCACAGCTTATGCCAATGGTCTGGCCCTCGATCTCCTTCGGCGCGCTTATATCGCCCTGATTGAGACATATATAGACAGCCTCCGGATTCGCAGCTGCAAAGCGCCAGAAGGGATATTTAATGACGCCCGGCGTATTGCCGCCGACGCCTAGTTCCAGGTATAGCACGCGGCCCTTGTCATGCTTTTGGATAAATCCCGTATAACGGTCCGCTGCTTTGTGCCAGCCCTCGTCCTCGACAAATTTCTCGTCGCTGCGCAGGTTCATGGTCATAGGTGCTCCGCAGACCGGGCAATAGGGAATCAGCTCGGACGGAACTTTCCTGTCCCGCTGCTCCGCAACCATGCGCAGGACCGTATTTTTATTGTCGTAGGTTTTAAGATGACACGGCACCGAACACTGCCAAAGACCGTAGTCCCCCTGCGTGTAAAAAAGGCGCTCTTTGTCGAAGCCGGCCTTTTGGAAGCAGTGGTCTACGTTCGTGGTGATAACAAAATAGTTCTTGTCCTTCACGAGTTTGAGCAAATCGTCGTAAACGGGCCTGGGCGCGTCCATATAGCGGTTGACGCATATGTGGCGGCTCCAGTAGGCCCAATGTTCCTCCTGCGTCGGGAAGGCGAAGAAACCGGCCGTGTACATGTCAGGGAAATGGTATCTGGCGATGAAGTCCGCAAAATACTGTTCAAAGCGCGGACCTGCGTAATCGAAGCCCGCCGAGGCAGAGAGTCCCGCGCCGGCGCCTATCACGACGGCGTCGGCCCCTTCGAGCGCCTCTTTGAGCTTCGCGAGCTCAGCCGAGCAATCTTTGATAGATTCCATAATCTTTGTCCTTAAACACGTTAAAGATCACTTTAACGCCGCTCGCGCAACTTTTTACAGTTTCGACCGCGATGCGCGCCGCCTCTTCGTTCGGGAAACGGAACTCGCCGGTGGAGATGCAGCAGAAGGCAACCGTCGCTAACCTTTTTTCGCGCGCCAGCTCCAAACAGGAGCGGTAGCAGGAGGCCAGCTGTTCCCTGTGCGCGTCCGCAAGCTCTCCCAAAACTATGGGACCTACCGTGTGCAGCACGTGCCTGCAGGGCAGGTTGTAAGCGCCGGTGATCTTAGCCGCTCCCGTCGGTTCCTCATACCCCTGTGCCTCCATGATGCGTGCGCACTCGTCGCGCAGCTGCAAGCCGGCGGCCGAATGGATGGCGTTGTCGATGCAGCCATGGCAGGGATGGAAGCAGCCAAGCATAGCGCTGTTGGCAGCGTTGACGATGGCGTCGGAGTCGAGCCTCGTGATGTCTCCCTGCCAGAGAGCGAAGTTCGAGCCGTCGGCAAAGAGAGAGTTCGCATCCACGATGCCTTTTTCCTCACGCTCAACCGCCAGCAGCTTATCCTGAACTGCCAGGAACTCGGCCTTGAGCGGCAGCGGCGGCCTCACGTTCATGAGGCTGCGCAGCAGTCGCCGCCGGGAATCTGCATCAGGCGCAAATCTCTGCGCCTGTTCACGATACTCAGGCAGCTCCGACAACAAAATATCGACAAGAAATCCGATCTGTTCAAGTCTGGTCATCACACAGCCCCCCTTGTGCGGCAAAGCGCGGAGCCGGCCGCCACTCCATTATATATTCCGTTTCAAGCTTATGCGCCGGGTTTTGCAAGTAATCTAAAACTATGTTAGAATTGCCCCGGCAATCAGTGATACTATGACTTGCCAAAAATCCAGAAAGGACGTGCTTAATATGGCATTTGGCAACCCGTTCGCAGGCAACGTTGAACGCAAAATGACGAAAGAGGAACTTATTCAGGCCATCCGCTTCGACCTCTCCGGAGAGCTGGAGGCGATCTACGGCTACGAAGCCCATTATCTCGCCACCGACGATCCCCTCGCCAAAGAAGTGCTGAAAGACATCAGAGACGAGGAAAAGGCCCACATCGGCGAGCTTATGACTCTGCTCCGTTACCTCGACCCCAAGGAACAGGAAAAGTTTGACGGCGGCGTTGAGGAAGTCCGCGAAGAGATGGAGAAAATGGGGCTTAAGTAGCTTGTTTTGACCGCGAGCCGCCTCACAGGCTCAGAGCACGGTTTTCAGACAAGGTCGCCGAAGCGGTACGCCCGTTTCGGCGGCCTTTTTCGTTTCGCGCCTGTTTAAAAATCATATTCACGCGGCGGTTTGCCGGAGAAGTCAGCGATCACAGCATGGGCGTTTTCGAGAAAGAACACCACGAAAATAGGGTTGTCTGCCGTGCCGTACTGACTTTTCACGATGGGGTTCTTCATGCAGGTTTCCTTCACCTCACGGTCGTTCTCAAATACGGCCTTGCCGTCGAGTCTGATCCAGGCGAAGCTGGGGCTTGAAACGGAGAGCTGCACAAAGGGGTTGGCCTGCATGTCCTTGTAGACTTCCTTGGTGTTGTTCGTGCAGAACCAGAGTTTTCCATCCTTCTCGCAGGCGAACATAAACGGACGGCACTTGGCCTTGCCGTCGCGGCCCACTGTGGCCAGATACTGTACCGGATTGTCCTGCAAAAACTTTACGACTTCGTTCATTTTAAGTTCCTCCTCAAAATGTTATTTTTATCTTGTCGCTCTTCGCGCGAACTGAGCGTATAATATTTGCGTAGCGCGGAAGTGTAAAGTATGCACATTATAGTGCCATAGTTACCTTTTAGAAACTATTGCTGGTATCAGCGCTTTGGGAGGTTTCATTATGACAGAAAAGGAAAATTTGCCGGCCTGTCCGGTGGAAACGACGCTCTGCCTAATCAACGACCGCTGGAAGGTGCTGATCCTGCGCGACCTGCTGCCTGGCACCAAACGGTTCGGCGAACTGAGAAAATCGATCGGCCACGTTTCGCAGAAGGTGCTAACGACCAACCTGCGCGATATGGAGGAAAAGGGGCTGCTCTCACGCAAAGTCTACGCCGAGGTGCCGCCTCGCGTGGAATACACGCTCACGGAGCTCGGTCTGAGCCTCAAGCCGGTGCTCGACGCCATGTGGAAGTGGGGCGAGGGCTATAAGGCAAAATTAGCGGAATAAGCAAAATTTTCAACCACAGACACCAGTGATGCGGGCCTCAACATATATCCTTGACGATAGTCCAAAGTTGAAGTACATTGCGCGTGGTAATGAGAATGAAGGCATGTCACGAAGGAACAGCGTCCTACAACTCGCTGCTGATGACAGAAACAGATGACTATCTGCGCGCCAGGCTCAAAGAGGTTGGAGGCGACGAGCTGATCTTAAGCTGCGGCGCACTGCTCAGCGTCGTTTTGCGAACTCTCCGGGCTCCACGAGACGCCCACCCATTACAACTTTAATGCGCACGGTCGGCTCCTTTGTGCGCGAGGACGCGCTGACCGCCGACGGCAAAATCGATTTTGAAAAGATCCGCCCGATCCTGTTCGAGATGCGACGTCACCGTTATCTGCGTACCGGCGGCATCGCCGGCAGTTGCTGGAACCTCGGCAGAAACTATAAGAAGTAAGGAGAGACAGAAGATGCCCGTTATCACGTTCGAAGGAACTTCCCTTAAAAAAGACCAGAAGAAAGAGCTGGTAGCGCCTTCACAAAGGCGGCTGCGGAGATCACCTCCACGCCGCCGCAGTTCTTCTCAGTCATAATACGCGAGCAGCCAGAGGAAAACCCTGGCTGCGCCGTCGAAACTGTGGAGGAGCTAAAAAACGGCTCCGGAGAGAGGCTTAGGAGAAACGGCATGAACACGATTTTTACAAGAAGAAGCGTCAGAACATACCAGGACCGCCCGGTCGAGGCGGAAAAGATCGACCAGCTGCTGCGCGCGGCCATGCAGGCCCCTTCGGCCGGCAACCAGCAGCCGTGGGAGTTCATTGTGGTGCAGGACCGGGAAAGTCTCAAAAAACTCTCCGCCATGAGCCCTTACGCCGGATTGCTGGCAAAAGCGCCGCTCGCCTTCGTGCTGCTTGGAAATGAAAAACGCGTGAAATTTCACGAAAATTGGCAGCAGGACCTGGCCGCCGCGGCTGAGAACCTGCTGCTGGAAGCAGTTGAGTTGGGGCTAGGCGCCGTCTGGCTAGGCGTGCATCCCTTTGAAGAGCGCATCGCGCATATCCGCAGACAGTTCGCGCTGTCGCCTGACTTCCTACCCTTCGCCGTGATCGCAGCCGGCTACCCCGCCAACGCGAATGCGAATCGTTTCGTGGACAGGTACAGGGCGGACCGCGTGCATTTCGAAAAGCTTTAACGCGGACGGGCAGCCGCGATCCCAATGCAGTATTATACGGAGCTGCCGAATACGCAGACGGACTCTTGGGCCTCGCCTTCCTCGCCGCTATAATCGCCCTATAACAGCGGAGGTGTTCGCATGAAACGTCTGATATTGGCATTAGCAGTTATCGCGGCCCTGTTTTGCTGCGGCGCGGCTTTCGCTGAGGATCATCTTACGGAATTCAGCGCCGTTTTTTCAGCAACAACCAGCGAGGGGACAACGACCGGCAAGATCTACGTCGTAAAGGACAAGATGCGCTACGAGGAGGACGGCAGCGGCGAGATCGTCGTGAGCCGCTATGACAAAAAGGTGACCTGGTTCATCTATCCGAAATTAAAGGCCTACGCGGAGGAGTCGAATTCCGGCGCTCAAAACCTGGATCCGGAACCGCCGCAGGAGGGGACCTTCGGTGACCTCACGCGCAAATCCGCTGGCTACGAGGATATAGACAGCTACCACATGAAAAAGTACCTGGTGACAATCAAGCTGCCGGGCAAGACGGAGCCGAAGGACGAATACTATGAATGGTATCGCGATTACTTCCCGTTCCCGGTGAAGACGCAGACCACAAACGGCAGTTACACTTACGAATTATCGAAGATCAAAACAACGCAGATGGACCCGGACCTTTTCCGCGAGCCCAAGGGCTATAAGAAAATGTCGATGGAGGACATCGATGCCTTAAGCCAAAACAGCAGCGATAAGGCTAAGAAAAAGAAATAACCTGAAGCGGGCGGCTCACTTGCG